>FWPV01000244.1_pt1 | contig 183472 bp, 163 predicted proteins | sample 2228371 | NCBI WGS metagenome assembly FWPV01 (sample SAMEA103939776, study PRJEB20133) | metagenome | reverse complement strand
GCCTTCACGGCATCGTTGACTTCCATCACGGTCAGGCCAGCCTTGCCGACCTTGTCCCAGGAGGCACCGCCTTTGCGCAGACCGACCACGACCTTCACGCCGCTGTCGTTAAGGTTCTGGGCGTGTGCATGGCCTTGGCTGCCATAGCCGATGATGGCCACGGTCTTGCCCTTGATCAGGCTCAGGTCACAGTCTTTGTCGTAGAAAACTTTCATGTCGTTGGCTCCGATAAATAAAAAATTGGATTTGGCCGTTCGCCCTGAGCCTGTCGAAGGGCTCTGGGAGTCCCTGTGATGCCGTGGCTGCACAGGGCTTCGACAAGCTCAGCCAGAACGGGCCGTATGGCTGAGCCCTGAGATGGCGGTCGTGTCAGACGCGCAGGATTCTCTCACCTCGGCCGATGCCGCTGGCGCCGGTGCGCACCGTCTCCAGAATGGCACCGCGATCGATGGCCTCCAGGAAGGCGTCGTTCTTGCCTTGGTCACCCGTGAGCTCGATGGTGTAGCTCTTCTCGGTCACATCGATGATGCGGCCGCGGAAGATGTCGGCCATGCGCTTCATTTCTTCGCGCTCCTTGCCCACGGCGCGCACCTTCACCATCATGAGCTCACGCTCGGTGTAGGCGCCTTCGGTGAGGTCCACCACCTTCACGACCTCAATCAGGCGGTTTAGGTGCTTGGTGATCTGCTCGATGATGTCGTCCGACCCGGTGGTCTGGATGGTCATGCGCGAGAGGCTGGGGTCTTCGGTGGGCGCCACCGTGAGCGACTCAATGTTGTAGCCACGGGCAGAAAACAGGCCCACCACGCGGGACAGGGCACCCGGCTCGTTTTCGAGCAGCACGGCAATGATGTGTTTCATGTGCGATTCCTCTTTTCGCCGCCCTCCCCCGCGCACGGTAATGCGCGGGCTCGACGGACAATAGATTCGTCTAAGGGGCCAGGCCGGCGCTGCCAGCCTGGAGGGAAGGATCAGAGGTCTTCAGACCCCAGCAGCATTTCGGTGATGCCCTTGCCGGCCTGAACCATGGGGAACACGTTCTCCGTGGGGTCGGTTCGGAAGTCGAGGAACACGGTGCGGTCCTTGAGCTTGCGTGCCTCACGCAGCGCGGGCTCAACGTCCTGAGGACGTTCGATCAGCATGCCCACATGACCATAGGCCTCGGCCAATTTCACGAAGTTGGGCAGCGCGTCCATGTAGCTGTGGCTGTAGCGGCCGGAGTACTCGATCTCCTGCCACTGGCGCACCATGCCCAGGTAGCGGTTGTTGAGCGACAGGATCTTGATCGGGGTGTTGTACTGCAAGCAGGTGGACAGCTCTTGAATGCACATCTGCACCGAGCCTTCGCCCGTGACACAGAACACCTCGCTCTCGGGCTTGGCCAGCTTGATGCCCATGGCGTAGGGAATGCCCACGCCCATGGTGCCCAGGCCGCCGGAGTTGATCCAACGGCGCGGCTCGTTGAAGCGGTAGTACTGGGCCGCCCACATCTGGTGCTGGCCCACGTCGGAGGTGATGTAGGCGTCGGCGTCCTTGGTCATGTCCCACAGGGTCTCAATGACCTTCTGCGGCTTGATGACGTCGGTGTTGTCGCGGTCGTACTTCAGGCAGTCGCGGTCGCGCCAGGTCTCGATGGTCTTCCACCATTCGCCCAAGGCCTTCTCATCGGCTCTCGCCGTGCTTTCGCGCACCATGTGGATGAGTTCGGTCAGCACGTCTTTCACGTCGCCGACGATGGGCACGTCCACCTTCACCCGCTTGGAGATGCTCGACGGGTCGATGTCGATGTGGATGATCTTGCGGTCCACCGACGCGAAGTGCTTGGGGTTGCCGATCACGCGGTCATCGAAACGGGCACCCACCGCCAACAGAACGTCGCAGTTCTGCATGGCGTTGTTGGCCTCGATCGTGCCGTGCATGCCCAGCATGCCCAGGAAGCGGCGATCGGTGGCGGGGAAGGCACCCAGGCCCATCAGGGTGTTGGTGACCGGGTAGTTCAGCAGGTCGACCAAGGTGCGCAGCTCGCCCGTGGCGTTGCCCAGCAGCACACCACCACCGGTGTAAATGTAGGGACGCTTGGCGTTCAGCAACAACTGCAGGGCCTTGCGAATCTGTCCGCCGTGGCCCTTGCGCACCGGGTTGTACGAGCGCATTTCGATGGACTCGGGGTATCCGTGGTAGGCCGTCTTGTTGAAAGACACGTCCTTAGGAATGTCCACCACCACCGGGCCCGGACGACCGCTGCGCGCAATGTGGAAGGCCTTCTTCATCACGGTGGCCATGTCGCGCACGTCCTTCACCAGGAAGTTGTGCTTGACGATGGGGCGCGTGATACCGACGGTGTCGCACTCCTGGAAGGCGTCCAGGCCGATGGCGGCTGTGGGCACCTGGCCACTGATGACCACCATGGGAATGCTGTCCATGTAGGCGGTGGCGATACCGGTGACGGCGTTGGTCAGACCAGGACCAGAGGTGACCAGTGCCACGCCCACCTCGCCGGTGGCGCGTGCATAACCGTCAGCCGCGTGCACGGCCGCCTGCTCGTGACGCACCAGCACGTGCTGAATGGTGTCTTGCTTGTAGAAAGCGTCGTAGATGTGCAGAACAGCGCCACCGGGGTAGCCCCAGATGTACTTCACGCCCTCGGCCTGAAGGGCCTTGACGAGGATTTCTGCTCCGCGGAGTTCTTGGCCGGCAGCCTGTGCGGCAGCGGCGGAGGCCATCTCGGCCTTGGTGACTTCCATGATCAACCTTTCGAGAATTTCTCTGACGAAAAACCTTGGGTGCCCCTTGGCCCACCCTTGTGAGGCGACGTCGGGACTTAAGACCAGTGGCCATGAGCGGACACATACCCCGCCGAACCCTGATCCGTTTGCCTTGTGATGAATTGCAAGCGGGCATTATCGCACTGCAACAAGGCTTGCCAAGCACCCGGCGCCTCACCGACCCCTGCCTAAGCGATGAAAAAAGCAGGAATGCGACAATGCGCGCGCTTTTTTGCGCAACTCCATGACACAGGCCACTGCCCCATCCCCCCTCGCGCCCGACCTCACGGCGCCGTCCCTCAAACGTCGAATGGCCTGCTGGCTCTACGAGGGCATGCTCCTGTTCGGGGTTGTCTTTATCGCCGGCTATCTCTTCTCCACGCTCACCCAGACGCGCAATGCGCTGGACAACCGCCACGCCCAGCAGGCCTTTTTGTTCGTGGTGTTCGGCATCTACTTCACTTGGTTCTGGGCCAAAGGGCAGACGCTGGCCATGAAGACGTGGCACATCCGCGTGGTGGATGCCCAAGGTCGCCCACTCACCCAGGCGCGGGCGTTGGCCCGCTATGTGCTGTCATGGCTCTGGTTGCTGCCACCGCTGGGATTGACCTACGCCTTGGGCCTGAGCGGGCGTGACCTGGCGGTGCTCTTCCCCGGTTGGGTGATCTTCTACGCCCTGCTCTCGCGACTGCACAAACAACGCCAATTCCTGCACGACGCGCTCGCGGGAACACGTCTGGTGCAACAACTGCCACCTGTCAGGCCCAAAAAATAAATCGATGAGCCCCATGCCCCAAGAAAAACAAGAGTCGCCGCTGGCGCAGAAGCAGCGCAGAGGTCTTTCCCGGGTCTGGCATGCCTTCGGCTATTCGATGGCGGGTCTGCGGGCCGGCTGGGGCGAAACCGCCTTCCGGCAGGAAGCCATCCTCGCCCTGCTCATGTTGCCACTGGCCTTCTGGCTCGGCCGGACCTGGATTGAGGTAGCGGCCCTGGCGGGCAGCGTGGTGCTGGTGATGGTGGTGGAGCTGCTGAACACCGGCATCGAGACCGCGGTGGACCGCATCGGCCCCGAATGGCACGCCCTCTCCAAGCGCGCCAAGGACATGGGCAGTGCTGCCGTGCTGCTCAGCCTGCTGCTGTGCGCCGGCATCTGGGGCGCCGCCCTGTGGCACCATTTTTCAAGCCTGACATGAGCAAGTCGCCGTCCTTTTCGCTTTGTGTGTACTGCGGTTCCCGGCTGGGGGAAGACGCCTCCTTTGCGGCCACTGCCGCGCTGGTGGGGCAGTGGATCGGTCGCCGCGGCGGTCAGTTGGTCTATGGCGGTGGGCGCAATGGCCTGATGGGCGTGGTGGCCGACGCCACCCTGGCGGCAGGCGGCCGGGTGGTGGGCATCATTCCCAAGGCATTGGTTGAAAAGGAATGGGCGCACACGGCCTGCACCGAGCTGCACGTGGTGGACACCATGCACGAGCGCAAGCGCATGATGGCCGAGCGGGCCGACGCTTTCCTGGCCCTGCCGGGTGGCATCGGCACCTTTGAAGAGTTCTTCGAGGTGTGGACTTGGCGACAACTGGGCTATCACGACAAACCCGTTGGCCTGCTGAACCAAGGCGGCTACTACGATGGCCTGCTCGCGTTCCTGAAAACGGGCGTTGACCAGGGCTTCATGAACCCCTGGCAAATGGACCTGATTCGCAGCGACTCAGACCACGCAGCGCTGCTGCGCGCTCTGGTTCAAGAGGCCGGGCTGGCGCCCGCCCCGATGCTGGACACCATCTGACAGCAGGGGCGCGGCGCGCCCCTGCAACCTCGTTCAAATAGCGCCTTCGTCCTGCTCACCGGTGCGGATGCGCACCACACGCTCCACCGGCGTGACGAAAATCTTGCCGTCACCGATCTTGCCGGTGCGGGCGGCGCGGATGATGGCGTCCACACAGCGGTCCACGTCGTCGGTCTTCACGACCACTTCCACCTTCACCTTGGGCAGAAAGTCCACCACGTACTCGGCACCCCGATAGAGCTCGGTGTGGCCCTTCTGGCGGCCAAAGCCCTTGACCTCGGTCACGGTCAACCCCGTCACGCCCTGCTCGGCCAAGGCCTCGCGCACCTCTTCCAGCTTGAAGGGTTTGATGACGGCGGTGATCTGCTTCATTCGAGGGGCTCCTGGGTGGGGTATGGCAAACGCAAAAATGTATCACGCGGTGCGAAGCCGCGCCGACGGTCGGACAGCACTGTTCAGGCGCGGTAGCGGCTGGTGATGGGGTAGCGCCAGTCCTTGCCGAAGCTGCGATGGGTGACGCGAATGCCCACCGGCGCCTGGCGGCGCTTGTACTCGTTGATGCGAATCAGGCGCACCACTTTGTCCACCGCCTGGGCGTCGAAGCCCTGCGCTTTGATCTCGGCCGGGCTCAGGTCGTTTTCCATGTAGCGCTCGATGATGGCGTCCAGCACCTCGTAGGGCGGCAGGCTGTCCTGGTCCACCTGGTCGGGGCGCAGCTCGGCACTGGGCGGGCGGGTGATGATGCGCTCGGGAATGGGGTTGGCGCCCGTGCGGTAAGGGTCATGCGCGTTGCGCCAGCGGGCCAGACGGAACACGGTGGTCTTGGCCACGTCCTTGATGACCGCGAAGCCACCGGCCATGTCGCCGTACAAGGTGCAATAGCCCGTGGCCATCTCGCTCTTGTTGCCGGTGGTCAGCACCACGCTGCCGAATTTGTTGGACAAGGCCATCAGCAAGGTGCCGCGAATGCGGGCCTGCAGGTTTTCTTCGGTGGTGTCCTCGGGGCGCCCCTCGAACAAGGGCTTGAGCGAGGCCTTGAAGGCCTCGAACTCAGGCGCAATGGCGATCTCGTCGTATCGCACGCCCAGGCGCTCGGCCATGTCGCGGGCATCGATCCAGGAAATGTCGGCGGTGTAGGGCGAGGGCATCATCACCGTGCGCACCCGGTCTTTGCCCAAAGCGTCCACGGCAATGGCCAGCACCAGGGCGGAATCAATGCCGCCAGACAGCCCCAGCAGCACGCCCGGGAAACCGTTCTTGCCCACGTAGTCGCGCACACCCAGCACCAGGGCATGCCAAAGGTCGGCCTCGGCGCTGTGGGCTCGGTCAATCGGGGCCTGCACCGTCCAGTTGTTGCCCTCTCTGGTCAATCGAACGTCAAACGCGGCTTCTTCAAAACTGACCGCACGGCCGGCCAGTTCGCCTTGCGCATCCAGCGCAAAACTGCGGCCTTCGAACACGATCTCGTCCTGCCCGCCCACCAGGTGGGCGTAGATCAGCGGCATGCCGGTGGCGCGCACCCGCTCGCGCATGGTGGCTTCGCGCTCGCCGCCCTTGCCCTGGTGAAATGGCGAGGCGTTGATGACGGCCAGCACCTCCGCCCCTGCCGCGCGGGCATCGGCAGCGGGTGCGTCGAACCAGGCGTCTTCGCAGATGAGCAGACCCACTTTGACTGGCTGGCCATCATCGCCCGCCAGCTCAAACACACAGGGGCGGTCACCGGGCACGAAATAGCGGCGTTCATCGAACACCTGGTAGTTGGGCAATTGCCGTTTGGCGTAGCTGTGGGTCAGCTCCCCTTCAAACACCACCGTGGCGACGTTGCAAAGGCTGGCGGTGGAGACACTGCGCTCACGCCGCCCTTGGTGCATGCGAGCGGGGTGTCCCACCACAATGCCAAGGCCTTTGAGGTGGGCCGTCTCGGCGGCAATCCGGTTCAGGGCATCATCGCAGGCGTCGATGAACGCCGGGCGCAGAAACAGGTCTTCGGCGGCGTACCCGCAAAGGGCCAGTTCTGGCGTGAGCAGCAAGCGAACCCCACGCGCATGGGCCTGAACGGCGGCATCGATGATGCGCTGGGCGTTGCCCGCCATGTCGCCCACCACGAAATTGAGTTGGGCCACGGAAACAGAAATGGTCATGAAAACAACGAGTTCATCAAGGGTGAGTGCGTGACGCCGAACGATTATGTCACCCGGGTTTTTGCCGATCCGGGGCAGATTGACGCCACCCAATGGGACGCGCTGCTCGCCCTGGACGAAGACCCCAGCCCCTTCATGGGCCATGCCTACCTGAGCGCCCTGCACGCCAGTGGCTGCGCCGTGCCCGACACCGGATGGACACCCGCTTTCCTGACGCTGTGGCAAGGCGACGCCATGGTGGCCGCCTGCCCGCTGTACCTGAAGGCGCATTCCTATGGCGAGTACGTGTTTGACTGGGCTTGGGCCGACGCACACGAGCGCCACGGCATTCGCTACTACCCCAAGGCCCTGGTGGCCGTGCCGTTCACACCCGTGCCAGGCACGCGCCTGCTGGCGCGAAACGACGCCCGCCGGGCGCTGCTGGCTGCAGTGGTGGACTGGTGCCAAGAACAAGGGCTGTCGTCGCTGCACTTGCTCTTCGCCCGCGAGCGCGACCTGGCCGTGTGCCAAGACACGGGCCTGCTGCTGCGCCACACGGTGCAGTTCCACTGGCACAACGATGCCTCGCAACCGTATGCCGACTTCGACGCGTTCCTGACCCGCTTGCAGCAGGACAAGCGCAAGAAGATTCGGCAGGAGCGCCGCAAGGTGAGCGAGGCCGGCGTGAGCTTCCGCTGGGCGCGAGGACGAGACATCACCAACACCGATTGGGATTTTTTCTACCGCTGTTACGAGCGCACCTACCTTGAGCACCGCAACGCGCCCTACCTCAATCGCGAGTTCTTTCAGCACATGGCGCAGACCATGCCCGACAACTGGCTGCTGTTCGTGGCAGAGCGCGACGGTCGCCCGATCGCCAGCAGCCTCATCGCACTGGACCCACAGCGCGGCGTGGCCTATGGGCGCTATTGGGGCGCCTTGGAAAGGGTGGACTGCCTGCACTTCGAGGCCTGTTACTACCAGCCGATTGCCTGGTGCATTGCCCACGGCTTCAAGCGCTTCGAGGGCGGCGCGCAAGGCGAACACAAGATGGCGCGTGCGCTGCTGCCCGTGAAGACCAGCAGCGCCCACTGGCTGGCCCACCCGGCGTTTGCAGACGCCGTGGAGCGCTACCTCGAGCGCGAGGCCGAGGGCGTCAGCCACTACCTGGATGACCTGCGCCAGCGCCTGCCGCTCCGGCGCGATTGGCCGGGCGCACCCAGTTAAACTGCCTCGCCATGACGGAGCAAGACGCCTTCTTCACCCACACCATCGTGGGCGCCCCCCTGTCGGTGGTGCTGGGCCGTCGCGCGCCCGGTGGCAGCACCCAGGGCCTGGAAGTTCAAGCGCACACGGGTGATGCCCGGCTCTCACCGGCCTGGCAACCCTGGGCGATTCAGCGGTTATCGGAATGGCCGGTGGGTGTGCCCATGCAGCGCCCTGGCCGCTGGCGCCGGGCCCTGGAGCGCCATGCGCTGCTGATCGCCGGCCTGGGCCTGATGGCCCTGCTCGCTGGGGTGGTGATGGTGGTGCTGGCGGGGAGCCGCTTGTGGTGACCCCCTCTTCCACCGACACACTCACCATCGACCCGGTGGCGATGAACATCGTCAACCGCGTGGCACAAGGCAGCGAACTGAGCGGCGAGCTGAGTTTTGAAGGCGGCCTGCTGGTTCAGGGCACGGTGGCGGGCCATGTGCGCGTGAAAGGCCGTCTGGTGATCTGGACCGGCGCCGAGGTGCGGGGCCGCATCCGGGTGCAGGGTGACGTGTACCTGTTTGGCCAGTTGGGCGCCGAGAACGGCGGCCCTGCCGACACCCACCTGGAATGCCAGGGCATGGTCTATGTGTCCAAGACCGGGGTGTCCACCGGCACGCTGCTGGCGCGCCGGGTGCAGGTGTATGAAGGCGGCCAGCTCAAAGGCCCGTTGCGAACCCTGGTGGCCGCCGACACACTGCCTGTGTTGCGCGACATCGTGGTGGTCGCGCCGGGGGGACAAGCGCCCCCCTCTGCCGATCAGGCCTGAGCCTTTTCCTGGTTGTAGGCGGCGATGCCGTCGAGGATTTCCTTGTGGGCGGCATCCTTGTTGTCCCAGCCCAGCACCTTCACCCACTTGCCCGGGTCCAGGTCTTTGTAGTGCTCGAAGAAGTGCTCGATGGCCTTCAGGCGAACCGGGTTCAGGTCTTCCAGAGATTTCCACTGCGAGTACAGGGGCAGGATCTTTTCGGTGGGCACGGCCAGCACCTTGCCGTCAACGCCGCCTTCGTCTTCCATCTTCAGAATGCCCAGCGCGCGGCAAGGCACCACCACGCCCGGGGGCAGCGGCACGGGGGTGATCACCAGCACGTCCACCGGGTCACCGTCACCCGCGATGGTCTTGGGCACGTACCCGTAGTTCGTGGGGTAGTGCATGGCGGTGTTCATGAAGCGGTCAACGAAGATGCAGCCCGATGCCTTGTCCACTTCGTATTTGATCGGGTCGCCGTTCATCGAGATTTCGATGATGACGTTGAACGACTCGGGGACTTTGCTGCCAGGGGTGACGTGGTCGAGAGACATGTTGCTCCGTTGCTAGGGTGGTTGGAAAAGGGAAGCTGTGCACCCCGGCCCATCGCGGCGAACCGACGCGGATGACCGAGGCTGGCGGTCGGGATTTACCCTGATTTTACTGATCCCAGCCTGACACACCCGATGGCACGAAGGGACATAGCCGCTACATTGAGGCGGTTGGCCAATCGCCCTGCAGGGCGCCGCGCAAGGCGGCGCCATGACGAGCGAGGAAGCAACGCAGCGGGGGCAGCCCCGGAGGCGTTGCCCCCTCCAAGTCGAACTTTGCAGGAGAGCTTCATGGTTGGACAAAACGCGCTCGTGTTTGCGCTGGTATGCGGCCTGGTCGCCGTGGTCTACGGCTTCTGGTCGCGCAGTTGGATCTTGGCCCAGGACGCGGGCAATGCCCGCATGCAGGAAATTGCCGGCGCCATTCAGACCGGCGCCGCCGCCTACCTGGCGCGGCAATACAAAACGATTGGGCTGGTGGGGCTGGTGCTGGCGGTGCTGATCGGGGTGTTCCTCGACGGCAAAACCGCCGTGGGCTTTGTGCTGGGGGCGGTGCTCTCGGGCGCCTGCGGCTTCATTGGCATGAACATCTCGGTGCGCGCCAACGTGCGCACCGCCCAGGCCGCCACGCGCGGCATCGGCCCGGCGCTGGACGTGGCCTTCCGAGGCGGCGCCATCACCGGCATGCTGGTGGTGGGCCTGGGGTTGCTGGGGGTCACGGCCTTCTTTTGGTTTCTGGTGGGCAACGGCAACCTGAACCCGGCGTCCAACCTGTCGAAACTGCTCAACCCGCTGATCGGGCTGGCCTTTGGCTCATCGCTCATCTCGATCTTTGCTCGCCTGGGCGGCGGCATCTTCACCAAAGGCGCTGACGTGGGCGCCGACCTGGTGGGCAAGGTGGAGGCAGGCATCCCGGAGGACGACCCGCGCAACCCAGCGGTGATCGCCGACAACGTGGGCGACAACGTGGGCGATTGCGCCGGCATGGCAGCCGATCTGTTCGAGACCTATGCCGTCACACTGATCGCCACCATGGTGCTGGGCGCCCTGATGGTGAGCGCCGCGCCCATGCAGGCGGCGCTGTACCCGCTGGTGCTGGGGGCTGTGTCGATCCTGGCGTCCATCGTCGGCTGCTTCTTCGTGAAGGCCAGCCCGGGCATGAAGAACGTGATGCCAGCGCTCTACAAGGGCTTGGTGGTGGCCGGCGCCCTGTCGCTGGTGGCCTTCTGGTTCGTGACGGCCTGGATCGTGCCTGACAACGCCATTGCCGCCAGCGGCAGCCAATGGCGCCTGTTCGGCGCCTGCGTGGTGGGCCTGGCGCTCACCGGCCTGCTGGTGTGGATCACCGAGTTCTACACCGGCACGCAATACAGCCCAGTGCGCCACATTGCGCAGGCGTCCACCACCGGCCACGGCACCAACATCATTGCGGGCCTGGGCGTGTCCATGCGCTCCACCGCCTGGCCGGTGTTGTTCGTGTGCGCGGCCATCGTGGCGGCTTACACCCTGGCGGGGCTGTACGGCATCGCCGTAGCGGCCATGGCCATGCTGAGCATGGCCGGCATCGTGGTGGCGCTGGACGCTTATGGCCCCATCACCGACAACGCCGGCGGCATCGCCGAGATGGCCGAACTGCCCGCCAGCGTGCGCGACATCACCGACCCGCTGGACGCGGTGGGCAACACCACCAAGGCCGTGACCAAGGGCTACGCCATTGGCTCGGCTGGCCTGGCCTCACTGGTGCTGTTCGCCGACTACACCCACAAGCTGGAGGCCTACGGCCAGTCGATCCGCTTTGACCTGAGCGACCCGATGGTGATCATTGGCCTGTTCATCGGCGGCCTGATCCCCTATCTGTTCGGCGCCATGGCCATGGAGGCGGTGGGGCGTGCCGCCGGGGCGGTGGTGGTGGAGGTGCGCCGCCAGTTCAAGGAGATCCCCGGCATCATGGAGGGCACCGCCAAGCCCGAGTACGGCCGGGCGGTGGACATGCTGACCAGCGCGGCCATCAAGGAAATGATCGTGCCCAGCCTGTTGCCCGTGGTGGCACCGATTCTGGTGGGCGTGTTTCTGGGGCCGAAGGCGCTGGGCGGCCTGCTGATGGGCACCATCGTCACCGGCCTCTTCGTGGCCATTTCCATGTGCACCGGCGGCGGCGCCTGGGACAACGCCAAGAAATACATCGAAGACGGCCACCACGGCGGCAAGGGCAGCGAAGCCCACAAGGCCGCCGTCACCGGCGACACCGTGGGCGACCCCTACAAGGACACGGCCGGACCGGCAGTGAACCCGCTGATCAAGATCATCAACATCGTGGCCTTGCTCATCGTGCCGCTGCTGCCGCTGGCGACCTAACGCACAGGGCGCCACTCCCCCCAGGAAAGCCCCGGGAATGCTGGGGCCGCTGGCCGATGCCACTGGGGGGTATGGCCGATAATCCGGCCATGTCCGAACGCGTGATTCCCCTGATCGACCAGCGCTTGCGCTCGCGCCCCGTGGCGGTGCCCAGCCAGCCCATTCCCGCCAGTGGGTTGCTGGGCGACACACTCGGCCGCCCCTTGCGTGACCTGCGCATCAGCGTGACCGACCGCTGCAACTTCCGCTGCAGCTACTGTATGCCGAAAGAAGTCTTCGACAAGGACTACCAATACCTGCCGCACAGCGCGCTGCTGACCTTTGAAGAAATCACCCGGGTCGCGCAGCAGTTCGTGGCGCACGGTGTGCAAAAGATTCGCCTCACGGGCGGCGAGCCCCTACTGCGCAAGAACCTGGAAATCCTGATCGCGCAACTGGCCGCCCTGCGCACCGCCGACGGACAGCCGCTGGACCTGACCCTCACCACCAATGGTTCGCTGCTGGCGCGCAAGGCACAGGCCTTGAAAGATGCCGGCCTGCAGCGCGTCACCGTCAGCCTGGACGGGCTGGACGACGCCACCTTCCGCGCCATGAACGACGTGGACTTTCCCGTGGCTGACGTGTTGGCCGGCATCGAAGCCGCGCAGCGCGTGGGCCTGGGGCCGATCAAGGTGAACATGGTGGTCAAGCGCGGCACCAACGACGACCAGATCCTGCCCATGGCACGCCACTTCAAGGGCACGGGCATCGTCTTGCGCTTCATCGAGTACATGGACGTGGGCGCCACCAACGGCTGGCGCATGGACGAGGTGCTGCCCAGCGCCGAGGTGGTGGCCCGCCTGAGCGCCGAACTGCCCCTGGTGCCCTTGAGCCCGGCCGCGCCCGGCGAGACCGCCGAGCGCTGGGGCTACGCCGATGGCTCAGGCGAGATCGGCGTGATCAGCAGCGTGACGCACGCCTTCTGCCGCGACTGCAACCGCGCCCGCCTGTCCACCGAGGGCCAGCTTTACCTGTGCCTGTTCGCCACCCATGGCCACGACCTGCGCCCGCTGATTCGCGGTGGCGCCAGCGACGAGGAACTGGCCAGTGCCATTGCCGCCATCTGGCAGCAGCGCGATGACCGCTATTCCGAACTGCGGGCCTCCCTGCCCCCTGACACTGCCGTCGGCGGACGTCGCATCGAAATGTCGTACATCGGTGGTTGAGCGCCCTCCCCGCGCTCAGCCCCATAACCCACAGCTTTCATGATTCAACCCCACGAGATCACCGCGATGGTGCTGGCCGGTGGACGCGGCTCCCGCATGGGCGGCGCCGACAAAGGCCTGCAGAACTTCAACGGCATCCCCCTGGCCCTGCACACCCTCATGCGCCTGCAAATGCAGGAAGGCCAGCGCGTGGGCGACTTCATGATCAACGCCAACCGCAACCTGGGTGCCTACGAGGCCTTCGGCGTGCCGGTGTGGCCCGACAACCTGGCCGACTTTCCCGGCCCACTGGGCGGTTTCCTCACCGGGTTGGAGCGCTGCGAGACGCCCTTCCTGCTCACCGTGCCCTGCGACACGCCGCGCCTGCCGCTGGATTTGGCCGAGCGCCTGGCCACCGCCTTCGATGACCCGACCACCGAAATCGCCATGGCCGCCGCCCCCGAAGACGACGGGCAGCTGCGGACCCAGCCGGTGTTCTGCCTGATGCCCGTTGGGCTGCTGGAGAGCCTGACGCAGTTCACGCAGGAAGGCGGCCGCAAGATCGACGCCTGGACGGCGCGCCACCGCACGGCGGTGGTGCCCTTCGACCGCCCCGAGGATGACCCCAAGGCCTTCTTTAACGCCAACACCCTGGCCGAGTTGCACGCCCTTGAAAAGAACTGAAGCCCGATGAAGACCATCGAACAGATCGCCGCCGAGCTGCAAGGCTATGACCCGCAAGCGCTGAGTGCGGGCCAGGTGAACGAATTCCTGGCTCGCCTGGTGACCCCGGTGGACGCCACCGAGCACGTCAGTCCCTTCGGGGCCCTGGGCCGCGTGCTGGCCGAAGACGTGATTTCCCCCATCAGCGTGCCGCCACACGACAACTCGGCCATGGACGGGTTCGCCTTCGACGGGGCCCAGCTCGGACCCGATGCGCTGATCCTTGACGTGGTGGGCACGGCCTACGCCGGCAAGGCTTGGCAAGGCACGGTCAAACCGGGCCAGTGCGTGAAGATCATGACCGGGGCCATCATGCCCGCGGGTCTGGACACGGTGGTGCCGCTCGAATTCGTGAAGACCAGCGCCGAGCGCATTGAGGTGCCGGCCGGCGTCGCCAAGCCCGGCGACAACCGCCGCCTGCTCGGCGAAGACCTGATGGCGGGCCAGCCCGCCCTGCACCGGGGCCAAACCCTGGGGCCGGCCGCATTGGGCTTGGTGGCCAGCCTGGGCTTGCCCTCGGTGGCGGTGTATCGGCGCGTCAAGGTGGCGTACTTCTCCACCGGCGACGAGATCCTGAGCCTGGGCGAAGCACCTCGTGAAGGCGCCGTGTACGACAGCAACCGCTACACCGTCTTTGGTCTGCTCACCCGCTTGGGGGTGGAGGTGATCGACATGGGCGTGGTGAAAGACGAGCCCGCCGAACTGGAGGCCGCTTTCCGCAGCGCCGCCGCCCAGGCCGACGCCATCATCACCAGCGGCGGCGTGAGCATGGGCGAGGCCGACCACACCAAGGCCATGATGAAGCAACTGGGCGACGTGGCCTTCTGGCGCATCGCCATGCGCCCGGGCCGCCCCATGGCCGTGGGCCGCATCGAACAGGCGGGCCGCTCGGCCGTGCTGTTCGGCCTGCCGGGCAACCCGGTGGCCGTGATGGTGACCTTCCTGGCCTTCGTGCGCCCTGCCCTGCAGCGCCTGATGGGCGCCACGCCCACCGAGCCCGTGCTGCTGCAGGCGCACAGTGGCGAAGCCATGCGCAAGAAGCCGGGGCGCACCGAGTACCAGCGCGGCATCGTCACCCGCGATGCCGATGGCCGCCTGAGCGTTCGCACCACCGGCAACCAAGGCTCTGGCGTGCTGCGCTCAATGGTGGAGGCCAACGGCCTCATCGTGCTGCACCACGGCCAGGGCAATGTGGCACCGGGCGATTTGGTGGACGTGATGATGTTCGACGGGGCGATCTGATCCCCCGCTGACCGTCAAACAAACAGGGCCCGTGAGGGCCCTTTTTGTTGGTACGTCTGCACCAGGCTCAGCCCGGCACACCCCGGTTGGCCAGCGCATCCGCGCGCTCGTTGCCCGGGTCGCCCGCATGGCCCTTCACCCAGTGCCATTCGATCTGGTGCACGCCACCGTGCACCAGGGAATCGAGTTGCTGCCAGAGCTCAGCGTTCTTCACCGGCTGCTTGGCCGCCGTGACCCAGCCCTTCTTCTTCCAGCCGTGAATCCACTCGGTAATGCCCTTGCGCACATACTCGCTGTCCAGGTACAGCGACACGCGGCACGGCCGCTTCAAGGCCATGAGGGCCTGGATCACGGCCGTCAGTTCCATGCGGTTGTTGGTGGTGACGCGCTCCCCGCCCCACAGTTCCTTTTCGTGCGCGCCGGCCTTCAGGTACACGCCCCAGCCCCCCGGGCCCGGGTTGCCTTTGCAGGCGCCGTCGGTGTAGATCACCACATGGTCCAAAACTCAATCTCCAGTTAAAGGCCTGCCACCATGGCAAGGCCTGTCTTCTCAAGTAACAAAAATGGGAAAGGTGGCCACCGGCTCAGTGCCGGTTGGCCACCGAAGCTGGCGACGCAGCCCGCACACGCCGCGGCTTCCAGGCCGGCCCGAGCAGGCGCATGCCCCGCACGCGCTTGACGGCCACCACGAAGTAGACCGCACCGAACGGTGGCCACCAGCGGGCGCCGGCACGGTCCATCCAGGCCGTGCGCTGCAACCACTTCTCGGTGCGCACCGCCGGGCGGTAACAACCATAACGATCAGCGTCCAGGTCAAAGCTCAGCAGTCTCAGCCAGTCTCGCAAGCGCCAAGGCCCGATGAAGTCACCCGCCTCGGGCAAATACAGGCGAGACGCGCCCAGGCCATGTAGGCCCAGCCGCCCGAACAGCTTGCCACGTGACTGGCACATGCCCCACCAGCTCGCCGGGTTAAACCCGCTGATCACCACCCGCCCTTCGGGCACCAGCACCCGCTCCACCTCGCGCAGCACGTGGTGCGGGTCGGCGCTCAGCTCCAGCGTGTGTGGCAACACCACCAGGTCCAGGCTCGCCGCCGGGAACGGCAGGGCCGCGGCATCGGTGACCAGGGCCACGCGCGGCGCGGCCAGCGGCAGACTCGCCAGCTCCTCGGGCAGCGCCAGCCAGCGGTGCGGCATGCGGTTGGCGCGCAAGGTGTCCAGCTCGGGCAGGCCAAGCTGCAGGGCATTGAAGCCAAAGACGTCGGCCACCGCGAGGTCGAACTGCATTTGCTCCCAATCGAGCAAATACCGACCAGGGGCGGTGGCGAACCACTCGGTCAACCCTATAATTTTTTCGGTCATGGCGGGTGTACTGCTGGCCATGCCGGTACACAGCTGGCGCCCATGCCAGCCCCGCGCGGCGGCCAGCCCGCACTCTACACGCCCAGCGCCCTTTCCCGCATGACCCTGCACCCCCTGCCCGCCTTTGACGACAACTACATCTGGCTGCTGCACGAAGGTGCACGAGCCCTGGTGGTCGACCCGGGCGAGCCCGAAGTGGTGCTGAACTGGCTGGTGCAACACAACGTGGCGCTCGACACCATCCTCATCACTCACCACCACGCTGACCACACCGGCGGCGTGGCCGCTCTGCGCGAGGCCACTGGCGCCCGCGTGATCGGCCCAGCTTTTGAATCCATGCCCGAGCCGCTGGACCGCGTTGGCGGTGGCGAATCGGTCACGGCGCTGGGCTTGCGCTTTGAGGTGATCGACGTGCCGGGCCACACGGCGGGTCACATCGCCTTCTTCGCACCCGATGCGCCTGGCGGGCCACTGCTGTTCTGCGGCGACACCTTGTTCAGTGCCGGTTGTGGCCGCCTGTTCGAAGGCACTGCTGCCCAGATGCACGAATCGCTCACGCGTCTGGCCGCCTTGTCTGGTGACACGCGTGTGTGCTGCGCGCACGAGTACACCTTGTCCAACATCAAATTTGCCCAGGCGGTGGAGCCCGACAATGCGGCTTTGGCCGATTACGCGGCACGCTGCATGGCGCTGCGGGCCGGGAACCTCCCGACGCTGCCCAGCTCCATCGCCCTCGAACGACAGATCAACCCCTTTCTGCGCACTGACGAAGCCAGCGTGGCCCAGGCGGCCCGCACGCAAAACCCCGCCCTGGCCGATGACCCCGTGGCGGTGCTGGCCACCCTGCGCGAATGGAAAAACGGATTCCGATGACCGATCACCACCCATCCTTGCGCTCCCTGAGCCGCCGCCTGATGCCCCTGCTGGCGGGGCTCAGCCTTTTGATTACCGGTTGTGCGACCGTTGCACCCGACGCCAGCAGTCCCACGCTGGACAGCCACCGCAGCGGCGCGCACGCCCCCAGCAGCACCAGAATCACCCCCAGCGGCCCCCTCAGCACGCTCGGGGTAGCCAACCCTTCCGTGGCCCCCGTGGCGTCTTTGGCCGCTCCCACCGATCTGTGGGAGCGCATTCGCCGCGGCTTCTCCATGCCCGACCTGGAAAGCGACCTGGTCCGCGACCGCGAGCAGTGGTACGCCTCCCGCCCCGACTACATCCAGCGCATGACCGAGCGCTCCAGCCGCTACCTCTTCCACATCGTCGAGGAGATTGAGCGCCGCAACATCCCGATGGAGCTGGCCCTGCTGCCCTTCATTGAAAGCGCCTTCAATCCGCAGGCGGTGTCCAGCGCCCGTGCCGCCGGCATGTGGCAGTTCATGCCCGCCACTGGCGCCTCCTTCGACCTGAAACAAAACATCTTTCGCGACGACCGCCGCGATGTCCTGGCCTCGACCCGCGCCGCGCTGGACTACCTGGAGCAGCTGCACGCCCGCTTTGGTGACTGGCACCTGGCGCTGGCCGCCTACAACTGGGGCCAAGGCAACGTGAACCGGGCCATCACCAAAAACCAGAAGGCTGGCCTGCCCACCGGCTACACCGACCTGACCATGCCGATGGAAACGCGCATGTACGTGCCCAAGCTGCAGGCGGTGAAGAACATCATCGCCCGGCCGCAGGCCTATGGCGCCACCCTGCCCACCATCGGCAACCACCCGTTCTTCGACACCATCACCGTCGAGCGCGACATGGACGTGGCCGTGATTGCCCGCCTCTCGGGCGTGAGCGAGGCCGACTTCCGAGCGCTCAACCCCTCACTCAAGCACCCCATCGTGATGGCGGCCGGCACCCCCACCATCCTGCTGCCATGGGACAACGCCATCGTCTTCCAGCGCAACCTGGCCGCGCACACTGGCCCCCTGGCCTCGTGGACGGCCTGGGTGGTGCCGTCCACCATGTCGGTGGCGCAGGCCGCGCAGCGCGTGGGCATGAGCGAGGGCGAACTGCGCGCCGTCAACAATATCCCACCGCGCATGCAGGTGAAGGCTGGCTCCAGCCTGCTGGTGCACCGAAACGACCAGCGCGACCGCGACGTGCCCGAGCACGTGGCCGACAACGCCACCCTGAGCTTCCAACCCGAGGTTATCTTGCGCCGCACGGTGGTGAAGGCCCGCAAGGGCGAGACCGTGGCCCGCCTGGCCAGCCGTTATGGCGTGAGCCCCGCCAGCGTGGCCGAGTGGAACAAGCTGGCCGCGACTGCTGCCCTCAAGCCCGGCCAGAAAGTGGCCCTGATGCTGCCGCAGCGGGTGGCCGTGGCGGCCGTTGACCGGACGAGCACGACCCGCACTGGCGCCAAGGCATCCGCCAAAACAGGCTCGAAGACCACAGCGGCCGCGCCGACCACCAAGACCAAGAAGGTGGCCAGCAGTCGCACCAAGACCGAGCGCAGCAGCAAAACCCGCGTGGCCGCTCGCAAGTAAAGGGCCCTGAGGTCGTCACGGCACGGCCTCAGACCCGCCAGCGCTGCTTGGCGCGCAAGGCCAGTTCGTTGGTGTAGGCGTCGTCCAGCATGGCCTTGCTCACACCAGCTGCATCGCCGGCTTCAAACACGTCTCGAACCACCGCCACTCCGCTGGTGGGCATGACGCCGTCGCCGGACCAGGCGTCTCGCGTGCGCACGAACGCTTGCAGATAGAGGTAGCGGTCGCCCAGGAAATAAGGCTCCGGCACCACCTTGATCACATCCGCCGGTTCGGCGCTCTGCAACCACTTCAAGGCCCGCACCACCGCATCGGCCACGGCCTGTGACGAGCGAGGGTACTGGCTGAGGAAGCTGGCGGGTGCGCCGAGGCATGCCGAGGGCAGCGGGCCGCCAAAAACGTCAATGCAGCCCCGCAGGCTTCGGGTATCGACCACGGCCCGCAGCTCGCCCAGTTGCTCCAGTTGACGAATGGCCGGATCGCTGTAGCAGAGCGCATCGACTTGCCCGTTACGAAAGGCCTGCACCGCGGCAAAGGGGTGGGCCAGCGGCACCCACTCCAGGTCTTCAGGCGCCACGAAGGCCCGCCGCAACAAGGCGCGTCCCGTTCGATCGGCCATGGACCCGATGGCTGGCACACCGATGCGGCGACCCCTCAAGGCCACGAGTTCCGCGTCCTGCGGCAGGGTTTTGATCGAGAGACCCAGCACCAGTTGCGGGGTGCGGGAGAGCAGCACAAAAGAGCGCAAGAGCGCCTGGTTAGCCTGGTCGCGAGCCAGCCCAAACTGCCCGAGCGGAGCGCACAGAAGATGGGCCTCCCGGCGAAGCACGGCTTGCGCGGCGCTCGAGGGGCTACCGAACTCGCGTAGCTCCACGCTCACGCCCTCTGCCTCAAAGTAGCCCAGTCGCTCCGCGATGGTGAGGGGCAAATGCAAGAGCGAGGCGCGCTGGTCGAGCGCCACCACGAGGCGCGTGCTCGTGACCCGATCAGCAGCGGCGGCAACGGCCGAGGAAGCCCACCATGCGCAGGCCCCCAGCCCGGCCGCCATAAAGTGACGCCGACTCCCCATGGCTGCCTTCCCTCTCATGGTGCCACTGGCACCTTGCCAATGGCTTCAGGCTAGGGGGGAAGCGAAGTTGCCGCATCGGGGCGATTCCCGAGCGGGTTTACACGGGGCTTTGGCCCCGCTCAGAGAAAGAGAATGCCGATGTTGACACCGAGGGCCAGCACCCACACCACGCTGCGCATGGTGGCCATGTCGGCCAGGTACATCAGGATGTAGAGCATGCGCAGCACCACCCAGGTGAAGGCCAGCACGTCCAGGCGCATCTGCGGCGCATGCAGCTGGTGAGCAATGATCACCGCGCCAATGAAAAACGGCATGGCTTCAAAGCTGTTGGCCTGTGCGGCGTTGGCCCTGGCACGCCAATCGCTCTGCTTGGCCAGCCAGGCGCGGGGATTGTGGTTGTCGTAGCCGCCCTCGCGCCTCGACTTGCCCACGGCGCCCCATTTCGCCACACCCGCGCACACGATGGGCAGCAAAGCGGCAATCAACACCGTCCAATAAGCCACGGTCAGGCTGGTCTGGGTCATCGCCAGGCTCCGTCAAAAAAATGCTTGGCCGTCACCGGCGATCGACCAGGGCATGCGCAATCGTGCCAAGGTCCACGTATTCCAGTTCGCTGCCCACCGGCACGCCACGCGACAAGCGCGTGACCTGAATGCCTCGGCCCTTCAGGGCCTGGGCGATCACATGGGCCGTGGTCTCGCCTTCGGCCGTGAAGTTGGTGGCCAGGATCACCTCGCGCACCGGAGGGTCTTGCTCTGGGCCCACCCGATCGAACAGCTTTTCCAAGCCGATGTCGCGCGGCCCCACCCCATCCAGCGGGCTTAACTTGCCCATCAGCACGAAGTACAGGCCCTTGTACGCACCGGTGCGCTCCATCGCTGCCTGATCGGCTGGCGTCTCCACCACGCAAAGTTGCGTGCGGTCGCGGCGCGGGTCATCGCAGGTGGCGCAAACCTGGGCTTCGGTGAAGGTGTGACAGAGCTCGCAGTGGCGCACCGAGCGCACCGATTGCTCCAGGGCCTGCGACAGGCGCATGGCCCCCTCGCGGTCGTGCTGCAACAGGTGAAACGCCATGCGCTGGGCCGACTTCACCCCCACGCCGGGCAAGCAACGCAGCGCTTGCACCAAGTGCTCAATCGAGAGGTTGTCGGCCACGGCTCGCGATCAGAAGGGGAATTTCATGCCACCGGGCAAGCCAGGCATGCCGGCGGTGATCTTGCCCATCTTCTCGTTGGAGGTCTCTTCTGCCTTGCGCACCGCCGCGTTGAAGGCAGCGGCCACCAGGTCTTCCAGCATGTCCTTGTCGTCGGCCAGCAGGCTGGGGTCGATGGTGACGCGCTTGACGTCGTGCTTGCAGGTCATCACCACCTTCACCAAGCCCGCGCCCGACTCGCCCGTCACTTCGATGTTGGCCAGTTCGTCCTGGGCCTTCTTGAGGTTGTCTTGCATGGCCTGGGCTTGCTTCATCAGGCCGGCCAGTTGTCCTTTGTTGAACATGTCTATCCTTGAATATCAAAAAACAAAGCTCAGGCAGGGGTCGCCTTGAGCGTGCCGGGCACGATTCTGCCCCCAAAGTCGCGCATCACTTCCTGAACGAAAGGATCGCCCAGAATGACCTCTTCCGCCTGGGCCTGTCGGCGTTGCGCCAGCGCCTGCAGGCGCTTGGCAGGCGAATCGGTCACGGGCCCCTGCTCCACCGAGAGGCGCACCGTGTGCCCGATGGTGGCCAGTGCGGCCACCAGGCGATCCCGGGCGCTGGGTTGATTGAGCGAGGCCATCTCCACGCGCAGGCGCCAATGGTCGGCCTCGCGCGCCACCAACTGCGATTGCAGGCCCAATTCGCGCACGAGCGCGGTGATGGCCTCGGCCTCGATCAGGGCTTGGACCGTGGCGTGCCAGAAATCGCCCTCGGGCGTGGTCTGAAGGTTCAGCGCGGCCCTTGGCTCAGGCGTGGGATGGGCCTCCACCTTCTTGGGCGCCAAGGCCTCACGCACCGGCACAGCCACCACCTGGCGCGGTGCGGGCGCGGCAGGCTCCGCCATGGGCTCATCCCAAGGCGGCGAGTACTCGTCTTCGGGGTCAGGCCATGGCGCGTCGTCCATGGGGGGCTCGTCTGAAGCGACGGGGGCTTGCACGGGAGGCGCCGCGGGCGGTGGCTCAGGCCTGTGCGCCGCCGGCGCGGTGGCCGTGGGTGGCAAAGGAGCTGGCGCTGGCGTGGGAACTGGGGCAGGCGCTGGTGCGAACGTGGGGGGCGCTGCCGCCGACGTAAGCGACGGGGCCACCACCGGCAGGCTTTGCGGGCTTTGCGATGGCGCCGCGCCCTCCGGTGCGGTGGCTTCAGGCCTTGGCCTGGGAATGTTCAGGCTTTTTTTTTCAGCCGAGGCGCCAGGCTTGAACGCCAGCAAGCGCAACAGCACCATCGTCAAGGCGGCGTATTCGTCAGGCGCCAGGCCCAGCTCACCACGGCCATGCAGGCACAGGCTGTAAAGCAACTGCGTCTCGTCTGGCGGCATCACCGAGGCCAAACGGGCCATTTCTTGCTCTTCTGCGTCGGCCTGAGCCGCCACGCGCTCGGGAACGGCCTGCATCACGGCCATGCGTTGCAGCACCCCCGCCATGTCCTCCAAGGTCGAGGCTGCGTTCAGGCCATTGAGGCGCAAGGTGTCCACCGTGTCCACCACGGCAGCCCCGTCGCCTTCGGCCAGGGCCGAGATCAGGCGCAGCACATGGCCACGGTCCACCGCGCCCAGCATCTGGCGCACTGGGGCCTCGAGCAACTGGCCGGCCCCGAAAGCGATGGCCTGATCGGTAAGCGACAAGGCATCCCGCATGGACCCGCGAGCCGCCCGCGAGAGCAGCCGCAGGGCACCCGCGTCGGCGTTCACGCCCTCGGCCTGCAGCACGGATGCCAGGTGTTCCTGCACCGTCTCAGGCGCCATGGGTCGCAGGTTGAACTGCAGACAGCGCGAGAGCACCGTGACCGGTACCTTCTGCGGGTCGGTCGTGGCCAGCACGAACTTGAGGTACTCGGGCGGCTCTTCCAAGGTCTTCAACATCGCGTTGAAGGCGGTGTTGGTGAGCATGTGCACCTCGTCGATCATGAAGACCTTGAAGCGCCCCTGAACGGGCTTGTAGACCGCCTGCTCCAGCAGGCTTTGCACCTCGTCCACGCCGCGGTTGGAGGCTGCGTCAAGCTCGGTGTAGTCAACAAAGCGGCCGCTGTCGATGTCCCGGCAGGCCTGGCACACGCCGCATGGAGTGGCCGTTACACCACCTTGGCCATCGGCGCCGACGCAGTTCAGGGACTTGGCCAGAATGCGCGAGACCGTGGTTTTGCCCACTCCCCGGGTGCCGGTGAAAAGATAGGCGTGGTGAAGGCGCTGCGAGGTCAGGGCGTTGGTCAGCGCCTGAACCACATGGCCCTGCCCGACCATCTCGCGGAAGGTGCGGGGGCGGTACTTTCGGGCCAGAACGACGTATGACATGGCCGGCATTCTACGGCCCGGGTCGGGTGTCTCTTCGGCAGGCTCGCCGCGGATCGCCTACAATCGCCGTTGACGGGCCTTCCCGCATGGTGAAGGGGCCAACCGGGTCAGGTGGGGAACCAAGCAGCCCTAACCTTGGAGCCAGTGCCGGGGTCAAGGCTCGTCACCCAAACAAACCAAAGGCGCCTCTTTCGAGGCGCCTTTTTTGTTGACTCCGTCACCGATGGTCGAATCGTCCGGCTAGGTGGTCAGCCAAGGCGAAACCGGGTCAGCATCGACGACAGCGTCTCAGCCTGGACCTTGAGCGAGTCGGCCGCGGCGCTTGCCTGCTCCACCAAGGCGGCGTTTTGCTGGGTATTGCGGTCCATGTCGGCCACGGCTGCGCTGACTTGGGCAATCCCATCGGCTTGCTCAAGAGCCGACACCGAGATGTCCTTGACCCGTGAAGCCACTGACTCAACCGACTCCACGATGCGAACCATCGTTCGACCGGCGAGTTGGACCTTTTGCGTTCCCCCGTCGATCTGCTCAACGGATGACCCGATGAGCTCACGAATCTCCTTGGCCGCGTCGGCGCTTCGGCTGGCCAGGGTCCGAACTTCGGCGGCCACCACGCTGAAACCTCTGCCCTGCTCGCCCGCCCTGGCGGCCTCGACGGCGGCGTTGAGGGCCAGGATGTTGGTCTGAAAGGCGATGGCATCAATGACCGCGATGATTTCGCCGATCTTGCGTGCCTGGACGTTGATAGCCTCCATGGTGCTCACCACGTCCTTGACGACCGCGCCGCCCTCGCTGGCAACAGCGGTTGCCTGATCGGCGAGCCGGGCTGCCTCGGTGGCGCTGACAGCGCTGCCACGAACCGTCTCAGACAAGTGTTCGATGGAGGCGGCGGTCTGCTGCAAAGCCGCTGCCGTGTTCTCGGTTCGGGACGACAAGTCGGCGTTGCCGGTAGCGATTTCGGCGGAGGCAAGCGAGACTTGGTCGGCCGTTCCTCGGATGTCTCGAACCAGGCCAGACAGTCGGGTCGTCACCTCGTCGAGTGACTGGATCACCTGGCCCGTGGCGTCCTGGCTGGCGGGCTCTTGCGGCCGAACACTCAGGTCACCGGCCGCCACGGCCAGGGCAACCCGGGAAGCTTCCAGCAGTGGTTTCACGATGAGGCGGGCCATGAACACCGAGATGGCGGTGGACAGCGTCAGCGCAAGGCCCACGCACACCAGCATCACCCACTGATTGCCCCTGGAGGTTTCGCGTCCCGCCTGAACGGATGCCTGCGCCAACTGGGTCTGCTCTTTCACCACGCTGTCTAGCCGGGTGGTGAGGTTGTTGAAGCTGTCTTCGATCAAGGTCATGAAGGTGGCCGCGTTGGCCAACATGCCAGTCTTGATGTCCAAGGCGGCCATCGCGTTCTCGCGGTACTTGGCGAACTCTTGGGACGCGGCTTGGAGGCTCTCTCGCTCTGCACCCGTCAAGGTCGGGTCTGCCGCAGCCACGTCAAGTGCCCTCGCATAAGCCGTCATCCGCCCACCAAGCTGCTTGTCATGGGCCTCAATCTTGTCGGATTTGAAGCCCGCCCCTTCCCACGCAAGGCTCTGGTTGACGCCCGCGTGGATGCTCAACAGTTCAGCGGACAGTGCTCCTGCCCCGGCGATGCGGGGCACACGCACATCACCGACATCGGTCAAGGATTCGGTGAGCCGGGCATTTGACACAAGGGCCACGGCGCCCAGCAAGAGCAGACAGAGAACGGCAAATGCGGGGGCAAGCCCAACCTTCAAGGCCACTGAAATGTCTAGCAGTTTTTTGTACATGACGACTCCACTGGTTGGTCGTGTGCAAGATGGCCCGCCGAAACGGCGGGCCATCAGCCGAATTAGCGGTACACACCGACGCCGACGAAAGCGTCCAGATTGGAAAAACGAATCACGTATGAAGTCTTGGCCTCGACCTTTTTCGTCTGTGGGTGAGGCCACTCGTAGTCCACCCAGCCTCCACCTTTGGTGGCGATATCGCGGAACTCCTGGATCATCAGTTTTCCGCTGGGGTCCTTGAGATCGAGCACGTTCTTGCCAATCAGCTTCGCGTTGATGCCATGCGCCAGCACGTCGCCGGACATGGTGACGGCAAAGACATACAGGTCTTTTTTGCGCCACTCGGCACTGGCGGGATCGTTGAAGTCCGCCATGGCTTTGTCTTTGCCGTGCTTCGCGGCATGGGCAACCGCTGCCTTGGCCATCGCTATCGCCTCTTCTTTGCTGGCTCTTTCTTGGGCCAGGACGGCGCCATGGACACACAGACCTGCCGTGGCGGCGATGAGGAATTTGAGGTGAGATCGTCTCTTCATTGTTTGCTCCGTTTGGATGGATGGGCCCTGAGGGCCTTCCTGCTGGGCAGGCACCCAACTATCGACCGGCAAACAATAGTTCTTTAGTGCTCATTTCATCAAAACAAGCAACAGGCTCCGCCTGGCAAATTGGCACGCACTGGCTGTGTGGCGGCATCAAGCCAAGTACGCCGCCACGCCCTGACCCGACACCCTCCCACTGGCCATGGTGGCGGTCAACAAATAACCGCCCGTGGGGGCTTCCCAATCCAGCATCTCACCGGCCACGAAAAGACCGGGCCGTTGGCGCACCATGAGGTGGTCGTCCAGGGCCTCCAGTCGCACACCACCCGCCGTGCTGATGGCCTCTGCCACAGGACGGGGGCGCAGCAAGGTGATCGGCAAGGCCTGAATCGCGCGGGCCAGTTCGACGGGGTTCTCCAGCGTGGCCTTGTCCAGGCACTCGTACAGCAAAGCGAGCTTGATGCCGTCAATGCCCAGCCGACTCTTGAGGTGGCTGGACAGGCTGCGCGAGCCCCGAGGGTGTGCCACCTGGGCCAACACATTGGCCGGTGAGCGGTCTGGCAACAGATTGAGGTGAAAGGTGGCCTGGCCGCTGCGTGCGATTTCATCGCGCAGCAAGGCCGAGGCGGCGTAGATCAGGCTGCCCTCCACGCCGGTCTGCGTGGCCACGAACTCACCTTTGCGCTCGAAGCGTCGGCCCAGGCCGTCGGTGAAGGTCAACGCCACCGACTTGAAGGGCTGCCCTGCCCACCGCTGAGTGAACACCTCGCTCCAGCCCTCTTGAATGCCATGCACCACAGAGCCGGCCACATCGAAGCCGCAGTTGGCGGGCACCAGTGGCGCCACCGCAATGCCCGCCTCGCTCAGGGGCGTCTGCCATGCCCCATCGGAACCGAGCCTGGGCCAGCTCGCGCCGCCGAGGGCCAGCACGGTGGCCTTCGCGTGCCGAGTCACAGGGCCATTGGGCGAGTCAAAACACAGCGCCCCGTCAGCGTTCCACCCCAGCCAGCGGTGCCGCATGTGAAAGCGCACCGGCACGCCGGGCGGCGCGGGGTGACGAAGTCGGTGCAACCAGGCGCGCAGCAAGGGAGCCGCCTTCATCTCCGATGGAAACACCCGCTGCGACGTGCCCACGAAGGTGTCAATGCCCAGACCTGCCGCCCAGGCGCGCAAGGCATCAGGGCCAAAGGCCTCCAGCCAGGGCGCCACTGCCGATGCGCGCTCACCGTAGCGGCCGACGAAAGCCGGCAGGGGTTCGGCGTGGGTCAGGTTCAGGCCACCTTTGCCCGCCAGCAAAAACTTGCGGCCCACCGAGGGCATGGCGTCAAACAAGTCCACGGTGTGCCCAGCCTGGCTCAACACCTCGGCCGCCATCAGGCCGGCAGGGCCACCGCCCACGACCACCACCTCCAGCGTGTCGTGATCGGGCATCAAGGAAACAGAAGACTCAGCGGACATCGAGGGAATCCAGCGCCGGCTCGATCAGCCGGCCTTTAGCGTTGATGAAAGCCAGGCGCAGCGGCTGCCCAGGGTGGGCGGCCTGCAGGGCCTCGCGGTAGCGCCGAAGCTGGGCCAGCAGCTCGGGCTTGTGTTGGGGGGTATCGGTGCTCTTGAAATCGAGCACCCACCAGCAGCCGGTGGCCCGCTCGCGCACCAGGCGGTCCAGGCGCAAGCGCTCGCCCTGGTGCCAGAGTTCCACCTCGTTGCCCCAGTGGTCCAGGTGCTGCGAATCCCAGGCCCAGGCGGCTTCGCCATCGAGCACACCGCGCGCGGCCAGCAGGGCCTGGTTCACCTGTTCCCGATCCAGCGAAAACTCCTTGGCCACCGCCTGTGCGTGCACGTCCGCCCAGCGGAAATCGCGCAGCGGGGTGGGCAGCCACTGCAGCAGGCGGTGCATGGCCTTGCCGATGCGGGTGGCGTCGTCTTCGGCGACCGCGGGTGCCACCTGAGTTGGCGCAGGCGGCCGCCAGGCCGGCAACTCGGGCAGCACGATCGCCTGCTCTTGCTGCGAAGCCGCCTCGACCGCCTCAGGGGCAGCGAGCGGTTCGGCCAATGGCCGCAGGCGCTGCGCCCACGACCTTGCCTGGCCCCGGCTGTAAGGGTCGAAGCTGGACACCACCACCTGATGTTCGGCCCGGGTGAGGGCCACGTAGAGGGCATTGAGCTCTTCCAGGGCGCGGGCTTGCTGCTCAAGGGCCAGTGCGTCGCGTGCGCAGGCCGGCGGCTGTTTTTCGCTGGCCAGGAACACAAAACGCCTCGGGTGCGGCATCTCACCGGGCCAGTCCACGAGCACACCCATGGTGTCGGCGCGCGCGGCGGCGCTGTCGGTGTCCAGCAGCAGCACGGTGTGGGCCTCCAAGCCTTTGGCGCCGTGGATGGTGAGCAGGCGCACGGCGTCGTCCGCCATGCAGGGCGTGGCCGCGATGCCACCTGCCTTCAGGGCGCGAACCCAACGGTAAGCCGTGAGGAAGCGACCACCGTCCTGCGCCAGGGACTGGGCCAGCAGATCGCGCAAGGCGGACAAGGTGGAGGCCCGCATGCGCGACGGCACCGCTTGCGCGTACCGGGCCAAGACATCGGCTTCGCGGTAGACCTGCGCGAGGGCATCGTGCGGGGGCACCGACAAGAAGGCCTTCTGCCAGGTGCGCAGCCGCTCGGCGCAGGCCACCCATTCGGGCGGCGCGATCGACTCGTTGGCTGCCGCCTGAAGCACGTCCCACCAGCAGGCCTGCCCGGTCGCCTTGCTCTGCTTGGCCAATTCGGCCAACTGGGCATCCCCCCAGCCGAACACCGGGGACCGCAGGGCACGGGCGAGGCTGAGATCGTGGTGGGGAGAGACCAGGGCATCCACCAAGGCCACGATGTCTTGCACCGCCGGGTGGTCGCCAAGGTCAAGCTTTTCGGGTTGTTCGCTGGCGATGCCGCGCTCGCGCAAGGCCTCGTGCATCCAGGCCAGGCGCTCGCGCTTGCGCGCCAGCACCATCACTTCGCCGGGAGCAAGGCGCCCGGCGGCGATCTCGGCGCACAGCCAGTCCGCCGCCTGGCGGGCCTCACGGGCCGACATGGTGTCTTCGGGCGTGTGGCGTGGCGTGGTGAGGCTGTCGCGCCATTCGTCCTGGGCCTGCGCTGCCTTCTCGGGGCGAGGCACGGGCGGCAGGGCCAGCACCGCCCCCTCGGCCTGACTGGCGGTGGTGTGCGCGCGGTAGGCGCTGCCTTCGGGGGTGCCGTATTCGCCGGCCTGCACGGCCTCAAGCATGGCGGCGTTGAACGCGCTCACCACGGCAGGCGCGCAGCGGCGGGTGTGGTCGCAACTGAGCAGCGCCCCCCCCAGGCCCTGCACCACAAAGGCTTGCGCGGCCTTGAACACTTGAGGCTCGGCACGGCGGAAGCGGTAGATCGACTGCTTGGGGTCGCCCACCAGAAAGACCACCGGTGCATCGGCACTGCCCGCGCCTGCATAGGCACTGAGCCAGCCGTACAGGGCCTGCCATTGCAGGGGGTTGGTGTCTTGAAACTCGTCGATCAGCAACTGGCGAATGCGCGCGTCCAGGCGTTGCTGCATCCAGCCCGACAACTCGGCATTGCCCAGCAGGTGGCGGGCCGCGCCTTCCACGTCGTTCATGTCGACCCAGCCCCGCTCGCGCTTGAGATCGGCGTAGCAGCGCAGCAGCACCCGGGTCAGCCGGGCCAGTCGCTGGTGATGTGCCCAGGCCTTGTGCTGGCGCACGGCCAGGCACACCTCTGCGAGTTCGGCCTCGGCCTCCTGGGCGACGGCGAACTTGGTGAGATTCTTGGTGAGGCGATCTTCGTCGGCCACGAAAAAGGCCTTGCGCAGAATGGCCAGGCGCTGAGCGGCGCTGTCCGGCCCATCGGGCAACTCAAAGGCGTCAATCACGCGGGCAGCCGCGTCTCGCGGGGTCTTGTTGGCCTCTTGGCCCAAGGCCTGGGCCCGGGCATGCCACCGGGCGCGAGCGCCGGGCACTCCCAAGGCATGCACCGGGTCTGCAAAGGCAGCCAGCGCCGGCACGACCTGCGCGAACGGCTCGACGGACGCGTCCACCACGCCCACCTCGTCCGCCAAGACAAACTCCACCCGCTTGGCCAGGGCATTGGTCAAGGCCTTCAGGGTCTGCGAGCGACCGAACTCGCGCACCGCATCGAAGAAGTCGGCCTGGTCTTCCGCGTTGGCCGCCAGGGCCGCGTAAAACCGGGGCCACACGCGCTCGACCGCCTGCGAATCGTCCTCCAGCAGCTCGTAGCTGGGCGGCAGCCCCAGGTCTTGCAACACCGACAGCGGGGCATTGCGCAGGATGGCCGCGAACCAACTGTGAAAAGTGCGAACCTGCACCGAGCGGCCAGTGGCCAGCACGCGCGCGTGCAGACCCCGCAGCTCAGGGGCCTGGGCGCGGGCCTGCTCGGGCGGCACACCGCGCAGCCGCAACTCTTGCAGCAGGGCCTCTTCGTCCATCGACGCCCACTGGCGCAGCACTTGGCTTAGCCGGTCGCGCATCTCCCCTGCGGCTTTTTTGGTGAAGGTAATGGCCAGGATGTCTTGCGGCGCGCAGCCGTCGGCCAGCGCACGCAGCATCCGCGACACCAGCATCCAGGTTTTGCCGGCGCCAGCGCAGGCCTCTACCGCCACGCTGCGTCGCGGGTCACAGGCCACGGCGTAGAAAGCCTCGGGCGATGCCGGGCGGCCATCAATCTGATAAGCAGCGGCCTGGGCGTTCATGCGCGGAAGTCCTTCCTGCACAGCCCACGGGCGGCGCAATGCTCACACGAACGGCCCTCGCCCAGGGCAGGCAGTTTGGCGCCAGCGGCGAGGCGCTCCAGGTCGTGCCGAATGGCGTCCAGCAAGCGCTCACGGGCCTCCATCACGTCGGGCAATTCAAAGAAATGGGTGGCCGGGTCGCGGTCATTGCGCTGGTCGGTGATGCTGAGGTAGCCAGCGCGCAGGCGCTCGTCGGGCAGGAGGGCAGCATAGAAAGCGAGTTGGGTGTCCTCCAGCGGATTGGCCACGCGATCGCGCGTGGTCTGCCGGCTTTCGGTCTTGTAGTCCATCACGATGCGAATGGGGCCATCGGGGCCGTCCTGCCGATCGATTCGGTCAAGCTGGCCACGCAGTTTCCAGGGGCCGAGAGGCTCTTGCTTGGACACTTCTGCGGCCTCAAACACGGGCGCAGCGCCATCCGCCACCGCCTCATGGCGGCGCAGCCAGTCAAGGTAGCCGTCACGCAAGCCCGGCCAGACCGCCAAGAAGGGCAGGAAGGGCGCGCCATCGGCCTGGGCCAGCAGGCCGCGCTGTCGTGCCGTGTCTTGCGCAATAGCGTCGAGACGCTCGCGATCCCTCTCTGGCGAGGCGCCAGCGTCTGCCCTGCCCTCATGGAACTGGCGCAACACCTCATGCAGCCAGTTGCCCAAATCGCGCTGGTCAACCTCGGCATCCAGCTCGTCGGCCTCGCCCAGTTGCAGCATCCTCAACGCAAAAAACTTGTAAGGGCAGGTTCGCAGGTCTTGATAAGCACTCGCCGACAGCGTGTGGGGCACAAGGGTCGGTGCATCGGGTGCCTCTGCCGAGGGCGGTGCCGCCGTCAGGCCGCGGGCCACTCGGGGGTCTGGGCTGGCTTGCACCTGCAAGGCCAGCACCCAGGGGCTCGCGCTGGCGGCCTCGCCACGGTGAGAAGTTCGCCACAGCAGGTCCACCATCGGCTCACCCTGCAACCATGCCCAGGCGCGGCGCAGCGCCTGGGCCAGGGCTTCCCGGTCTGGCAGACCGAGCGCCTGGCGCTGGGCAGGCGTCCACTGCCCTGAAGGCTCAGGGTTGGGGCTGAGATGCACCTCATCGCAGCCCGGCACCACCACCGCCCCCACCTCGCGGCAGAGCAGCTGGGCCAGCGGCAATACCACCACATCGGCTTGCGCCGACACGGGCGGCTGAAAGCCACTGCCCTCTAGCACGTCGCGCACCCAGGCGGTGAACATCGACAGGCTCCAGCGCCGGGCCGGTCGCCGCTCGGCGTCGCTCCAACCCTCCAGCGATGCCAGCTCGATGCCAGCCTCGCCCAGCCGCAAGGCCTGCACCAACTGGCGCCCTGCTGCATCGGCTTCGAGTTCGGCCCATTGACCACAAGCGCCCAGCGCGGCACCCACGTCCTTCAGCCAGGCAGGCAACGGGCGCGACGCGCCCAGGTCGCCGAGCACAGCCGCGACGCCTTCAGGAATGTGATCGGCCAAGCCCGCCTGCACCTGGCGCCATTGCGACAGCCCGGCCCGTCGGGCCTGAGCCTCCAGGGCCGACACGGCGGCGGCGTCATAGGCCGGCGAGTGCTTGAGCCAGTCGATCACGTCATCTGTGCTGGCCCTGGGGTCCACCGCGCGCAACAGGCCAACCACGCGAGCGGCGGCCTGCGTGGTGGACAGCTTCCAACCAGTCTCATCGCGAACAGCCACGCCCACACCGTGCAACCACGCGGCGATTCGCCGCGTCAGCAAGCGGTCATTCGCCACCAAGGCCACGGGCACACGGCCGGCCGCCAGGTGCGCCAACACACAAGCGGCCGCCCGCTGGGCCTCGTCTTCCGCATCGGACGAGGGATGAAAACCCCAGGAACCCGTGTCTTGCTCAGGCTCTGGGGGCAACTCCAGCGTACAAGCCGCGTCGCCCCAACGGCGGGTCAACGCCTGAGCCAGGAGATCGGGCTGATATCCCTGAAGCACCAGCAGCCCGTCAGCGACCTCGCCCGGCGCGGCCAACTCACCCCACAAGACATCGGTCGGGTAAGACGAGGCCGCAGCCCACGTGAGCGCCAGGCGCGCGATCAGCGCCTCCCAGCGCAAATTGACCCAGGGCCCCACCACCTCTTCCTCCAGGCCCTGCGCCCACTGCGCGCGCTCGGCGGGCGGCTGGGCCGCCGCCACCGGCGCCAGTTGGCGCGCAGCCTCGACCAGCCGCTCGGTGAGTTCCCGCCGCAGGGCGGCCTCGTCCCGAGGCACCCAACGCTCCAGCATCGAACTGGCCATCAGCGTGTCACGCGCTGCGTCCATCGACAAATCGGTGGGCGCAGGGTCAAAAGGCTGCAAGCCCGACGCCCAGTTGCGGGTGGTCTCAAAGCGCGGGGACATGGCGCTGGGGTGGCGCAACGCCCAGGCACGCCGCGCTGGCTCCATGAGCTGGGCATAAGGCACCAGCACAGTCAGCCGCGCGGGGTGGCAGTTGCGCACCGTGAGGAAGTGTTCGATTTGCGCCATCGCGCCGGACCAGGCACGCGAGGCGGGAGAAGCCTGCAAGGAGGCACGCGGGTCAGGCGCTGGGCTCAGGCTGGCTGGCGTCATGGAATTAGCGTTTCTGTCACAATCGAAAGCCCTGAGCGAGATGCCGGCTTCACGGGGTGTTACCCCGCTCACCGCAGCATCCAACTGTAACCTGCACCCACTACCCAATTCAGAGGAATCCCATGGCCAGCGACCTGATCAAACACGTTTCCGACGCGAGCTTCGAAGCCGATGTGCTCAAAGCCCAGGCGCCGGTGCTCGTGGATTTCTGGGCGGAATGGTGCGGCCCCTGCAAGATGATTGCCCCCATCCTGGACGAAGTGGCCGGCGCCTACAACGGCAAGCTGCAAGTGGCCAAGATGAACGTGGACGAAAACCGCGACGTGCCCGCCAAGTTTGGCATTCGCGGCATTCCCACCCTGATGCTGTTCAAGGACGGCCAGTTGGCCGCCACCAAGGTCGGCGCCCTGAGCAAGGCCCAGTTGACCGCCTTCATTGACGCCAGCATCGGCTGATGCCCCTCTCGCGTCCCGGGTGCAACGCCCGGGGCGCAGGTTCCGCGCCCCAGACTGACAGACGGCAAATGCTGTCATAATCAAGCGCGGTAAGCCTTTTCTCGGCTACCCCCCATCTTGCGCAGCGGCCGCCTCCGGACCCGAGCGCCACCTCCCCCGGTTACCAGCCCGAACTCCTCGACGGAGTGATTTCCATGCACCTTAACGAACTCAAGGCACTGCACGTGTCCGAAGTCTTCAAGCAGGCCGAAGCGCTTGAGATCGAGAACACCGGCCGCATGCGCAAGCAAGAGCTGATGTTCGCCATCATCAAGAAGCGCGCCAAGGCCGGCGAGCAGATCTTTGCGGATGGCGTTCTCGAAGTGCTGCCCGACGGTTTCGGCTTCCTGCGCGCGCCGGACACCAGCTACACGGCCAGCACCGACGACATCTACATCTCGCCCAGCCAGATCCGCCGCTTCAACCTGCACACCGGCGACATGATCGAAGGCGAAGTTCGCATCCCCAAGGATGGCGAGCGCTACTTTGCCCTCAACAAGCTCGACAAGATCAACGGCCTGCCTCCCGAGGAGAACAAGCACAAGATCATGTTCGAGAACCTCACGCCGCTGTTCCCCAAGGAACAGATGCGCCTCGAACGCGACAACCTCAAGGGCGACGAGAACATCACCGGCCGCATCATCGACATCATTGCCCCGATCGGCCGCGGCCAGCGCGCCCTGATCGTGGCGCCGCCCAAGAGCGGTAAGACGGTGATGATGCAGCACATCTGCCACGCCATCACCACCAACCACCCCGACGTGGAACTCATGGTGCTGCTGGTGGATGAGCGCCCCGAGGAAGTGACCGAAATGCAGCGCACCGTGCGCGGCGAGGTGATTGCCTCCACGTTCGACGAACCTGCCGCCCGCCACGTTCACGTGGCCGAAATGGTGATCGAGCGCGCCAAGCGCCTGGTCGAACTGAAAAAAGACGTGGTGATCATGCTCGACTCGATCACCCGCCTGGCCCGCGCCTACAACAACGTGCTGCCGTCCAGTGGCAAGGTGCTCACCGGCGGTGTGGACGCCAACGCCCTGCAGCGTCCCAAGCGCTTTTTCGGCGCCGCCCGCAAGGTGGAAGAAGGCGGCTCGCTCACCATCATCGCCACCGCCCTGGTGGACACGGGCTCGCGCATGGACGAGGTGATCTTTGAAGAATTCAAGGGCACCGGCAACTGCGAAATTCACCTGGATCGCCGCCTCTACGAGAAGCGCGTGTTCCCGTCGATCCAACTCAATCGCAGCGGCACCCGCCGCGAAGAGTTGCTGCTGCAGCCTGAAATCCTGCAGAAGACCCGAATCCTGCGCCAGTTCATGTACAACATGGACGAGATTGAGGCCATGGAAATGGTGCTCAAGAGCATGAAGGCCACGAAGAACAACTCTGAGTTCTTCGACATGATGCGCCGCGGCGGCTGACGCCTCGGCCCATGGGTATAATCGCAAGCTTTGCTTTTGCGGCAAGTACGGTGGAATGGTTCCGCCGCGGCTGTCGCTACTGACACAAGGAAACGCCATGAAAGAAGGCATTCACCCCAACTACCGCGAAGTCTGCTTCGTGGACCTGTCCAACAACTTCAAGTTCGTGACCCGTTCCTGCGTGAACACCAAGGAAATGATCAAGCTGGACGACGGCCGCGAGCTGCCGCTGTTCAAGCTGGATACCTCCAGCGAATCACATCCTTTCTACACCGGCACGCAGAAGACCGTGGACAACATGGGCGGCCGCGTGGAGCGTTTCCGCAACCGCTACGCCAAGACCGCGGCCAAGTAATCGGGCTTCGTTCTTCGCCAAAAAGCAGCTGCTTCGCAGCTGCTTTTTTTTCGTCGCCGCGGTGGCACCGCCGCCCTGTATATTTTTCTTCGTGAACCAACCTACCCCCGCCATCGTGAGCCAAGCGGCTGTGCGGCGCTTGCCGCGGCTTGCTCTCCTGCTGTTCTGCATCGCCTACGTGCTGCCGGGCTTCATTGGCCGCGAACCCTGGAAGGTGGCAGACGTCGCTGCCTTCGGCGCCATGCATGAGCTGGCCTTGGGCAATTCAAGTTGGTGGAGTCCCGTGGTGTTGGGACTGCCGGTGGAAGACTCGGGCGCCCTTCCCTACTGGCTGGGCGCCCTCTGCATTCGCTTGCTGCCGTTTCTGCCAGCCGACTGGGCGGCCCGGCTCCCCTTCATCGGGCTGCTGGCACTGACGCTGGCCCTCACTTGGTACACGGTGTACCACCTCGCCCGACAACCGGGCGCCCAGCCCGTCGCCTTTGCCTTTGGTGGTGAAGCCAACCCCACCGATTACGCCAGGGCCATGGCGGACGCAGGTCTGCTTGCCTTGATGGCCTGTCTGGGCTTGGCACAACTCTCCCACGAAGCCACACCCGACTTGGTACGGCTGGCCTGCATGGCGGCCATGCTGCTGGGGGTGGCCCGTCTTGCCCACACCAACGACCCCCACCCTTTGAGGGCCTTGCTACCCTGGTCTTTGGGTTGTCTGGGCCTGGTGCTGAGTGGTTCACCCTGGCTGGCCTTCTTCATGGGCCTGGGCTGCTTGTTGTGGTTGGTGCTGCACCCGGCATCCGTTTGGCGCCGCCTGACCCTTGGGGCATCGCTGGCCTGGTTGGCCTCTCTGCTGATGGGCCTGGCAACGGGGCCTTGGCCAGACCTGTTGCCCAGCATGGTGTGGACCCAGGAAGACTGGGACAGTTGGGGTCGGTTGCTCGTGTGGTTCACCTGGCCGGCCTGGCCACTTGCCCTGTGGACACTGTGGCGCTGGCGCCGGCAATGGATGGAGCCCCATGTGGCGCTGCCCGCCTGGGCGGCGGTGGTGGGCATGGTGGCCAGCACCTTGGCCGACGACAGAGACAGGGCTCTCTTGGTGGCACTGCCCGCCCTGGCCACGCTGGCGGCCTTTGCCTTGCCCACTTTGCGCCGTAGCGTGGCCGCGCTCATCGATTGGTTCACGCTGCTCTTCTTCTCGGGTTGCGCCCTCGTGATCTGGGTGATCTGGGTGGCCATGATGACTGGCGTGCCGGCCAAGCCGGCGGCGAACGTGGCCAAGCTGGCCCCCGGTTTCCAAGCGGAATTCGGCTTGCTGGCATTCGTCCTCGCCTTGGCTGCCACCCTGGCCTGGCTCTGGCTGGTGTCGTGGCGCGTGGGCGCGCATCGGCAAGCGCTCTGGAAGAGCTTGGTGCTGCCCGCTGCAGGGGCCATCCTGTGCTGGCTGCTTCTCATGACACTCTGGCTGCCCCTGCTCGATTTCGGCAGAAGTTACGGCCCCATCTCCCGGCGCATTGCCTCGCTCGTGCCGCCAAGCACCTCTTGCGTGGTCGTGGATGGGCTGACCCAGGCGCAGATCAGCGCCCTGCGGTACCACGGCAAGCTCACGCTGCTGCGCAGCACGGACGCGAAATCCACACTGGAGAACTGCAGGGCACTGGTGGTGTCACCTGACACGCAGGGCACGCTCGATCAGCGCATCGACCTGACGCAGTGGGCCTTCCGGGCCACGGTGAGGCGCCTTACTGACAACAAAGAGAGTCTGCTGCTGTACCAGCGTGTCAGTCGATGACACGGTCGCGGATGCGCGACGGCGGCAACGCGATGACGAACTCTGAGCCCTCGCCCACCACGCTCGTCACGTCGATGCGGCCACCGTGGCGCTGCGCCACGTGCTTGACGATGGCCAATCCCAAGCCTGTGCCGCCTGTCTCACGCGAGCGGCTGCGGTCCACTCGGTAAAAGCGCTCGGTCAGGCGCGGAATGTGTTCCGCGGCAATACCCGGACCGGTGTCGCGCACGAAGTACTCGCCCCAGCCGTCTTGGCGCAGACGCCAACCGGTCTCTATCTTGCCGCCGCCCGGGGTGTAGCGCACTGCGTTGCTCAGCAGGTTGGACATGGCGCTGAGCAGCTCCGACTTGGCGCCGGACACCAGGAGGGCCGGGCCCGGCAGGCGGCGAATGTCGTGGGGTGGCTTGGCAATGGCCTGGCTCAGGCCCATGGACTCCTGCAGCACGTGACCGATGAGTTCCTCGCCGTCAATCCAGTCCGACGTCCCGGGCACGGGGCTGCCCTCAAGACGGGAAAGGGTCAACAGGTCGCTCACCAAGGTCTGCATGCGCTGGGCCTGCTGACTCATCATCTCCAGGTAGCGTGAGCGATCGGCCTCTTCGAGCGGGATGCTTTGCATGGTTTCCACGAAACCACTCAACACCGTCAGGGGGGTGCGAATCTCATGCGAGACGTTGGCCACAAAGTCGCGACGCATGGCCTCGGCCAGTTGCACCGCGGTGATGTCGCGCGACAGCATGAGCTTGCGCTTCTTGCCATACGGGTGAATCTGCAACGATATTTTGCTGGGCTGGGAAGGCCGGGGCCCGACACCGTCCACTTGAATCTCGTGGCCAAAATCGCCCGAGGCAAGGTAGGCAGCAAAGGTTGGACTGCGCACGATGTTGCGCACGTATTGCCCCAGGTCACGCTGGGGGTCAAAGCCCAGGTGGTTCGCCGCCGTCAGGTTGGACCACTCGATGCGGCCCGCCGCATCCAGCAGCATCACGCCATTGGGTGAGGCCTGAATGGCCGCCAGAAAATCTTCCAGCCGTGCGTCGCTGTTTTGGGCCTTCTTCTCCAGCTTCTTGACCAGCTTGCGACAGCGTTCGATCACCTCGCCCCAGGCACCGCTCAGGTTGGGCGTGCGCGTGACATCGGCCTTGTTGAGCCAGCGCAGCACTTGGCGAGCGCGCAAGCCATCCCAGAGGGACCACACCACGGCGCCGCCGAGGGCGCCCACCACCGTCAGGCCAGATGACGACTTGACCAAGCCCCACAACGCTCCCAGCAAGACCAGGAGCAGCAGTTCAATGGCGCGGCGGGTCATGCCGCCGAAACGGAGGAACCCGCAGGAGGACGGGCCGGGCTTCCTTGTGCCGTGAGACGGTAACCCGCGCCGCGCACGGTTTCGATCATGAACGACGCCGCACCCAGACTTTCACGCAAGCGCTTCACATGCACGTCCACCGTTCTCTCCTCAATGAAGACATGGTCACCCCAGACCTTGTCGAGCAGAGTACCACGGGTGTGCACACGCTCGGCGTGCTTCATGAGGTAGTGCAGCAGCTTGAACTCAGTGGGCCCCACCTTGAGCTCTTGCCCTTGATAGCTCACGCGGTAGGTGGCGGCATCCAGGGTCAGGTTGCCCACCTGCACCGAGTCGTTCACGATCTCGGGCGCTCGGCGGCGCAACACCGCGCGAATGCGGGCCAACAGTTCCTGCGTGGAGAACGGCTTGGTGATGTAGTCGTCGGCACCGGCGTCAAGGCCTTGCACCTTGTCTGACTCGTCGCTGCGGGCCGTGAGCATCAGGATGGGGACGCTCTTGGTCCGCTCCTGCTTGCGCCATTGGCGCGCCAGCGTTGCCCCGCTTTCGCCGGGCAACATCCAGTCCAGCAGGATGACGTCGGGCAGCACCGCGTCCACCTCGCGCTGGGCCGCCACGCCGTCGAACACGACGGTCGGGGCAAAGCCGTTGTGGCGCAGGTTCACGGCAATCAATTCGGCAATGGAGGGCTCGTCCTCCACCACCAGGACACGAGGCAGTTTTCTCATCCGATCACCGATGCGACTTTGTCGACCGAGGCGTGGCGCACGTCCTCACCCTTGACGATGAAAATGATCTGTTCCGCGATGTTCTTGGCGTGATCGCCCACTCGCTCAATGGACTTGGCCAGGAACAGCAGGTCCAGGCTAGGCGAAATGGTGCGCGGATCTTCCATCATGTAGGTGATGAGCTTGCGCAGGAAGCCGTCGTACTCGGCATCGATTTCGTCGTCGCCTTTGATGATGCTCAGCGCACTCACCGTGTCCAGGCGAGCAAACGCATCCAGCGTCTTGCGCAGCAGCGCGGCGGCCAGGTCGGCGGCCATGCGAAGCTCGGAGATGGGCAGGTTGCGCGGCGTGCCGCTCTCGATGATGGACTTCACCATGCGCGCGATGCGGGCCACCTCATCACCGGCACGCTCCAGATTCTGGGTGGTGCGGGAAATGGCCATCAGGAAGCGCAGGTCGCGGGCCGTGGGCTGGCGCCGACCGATCGTCGAGATGATCTCGTGATCGATGTGCAACTCCATCTGGTTGATGCGGTTTTCGGTCTCGATGACCTGCCCCGCCGTTTCCAGGCTCATGTGCACCAGGGCGTACACGGCCTGGTGGAGTTGCGATTCGACGAGTCCCCCCATTTCCAACACGTTGCTGGAGATGGAGTTGAGTTCGGCGTCGAACTGGCTGGAGAGATGCTTGTCGCTCATGGAATGGCTCCCCTTGATCAACCGAAGCGACCGGTGATGTAGTCCTCGGTCTCGGTTTTGGTCGGTTTGAAGAAGATCTGCTCGGTGGAGCCGAACTCCACCAGCTCGCCCAGGTACATGTAAGCCGTGAAGTCGCTGCAGCGGGCGGCTTGCTGCATGTTGTGGGTGACGATGGCGATGGTGTAGTCCTGCTTGAGCTCGTGCACCAGCTCTTCCACCTTGCCGGTGGAGATCGGGTCAAGTGCGGACGTGGGCTCATCCAGCAGCAGCACCGACGGCTTGACCGCCACGCTTCGTGCGATGCAAAGGCGCTGCTGCTGACCGCCAGACAGCGACAAGCCACTCTGCTTGAGCTTGTCCTTCACCTCTTTCCACAGCGCGGCCTTGGTCAGTGCCCATTCCACGCGGTCGTCCATCTCGCTCTTGGACAGGTCTTCGTAGAGCTTCACGCCGAAAGCGATGTTGTCGTAGATCGACATGGGGAACGGCGTGGGCTTCTGGAACACCATGCCGATGCGCGCGCGCAGCAGGTTGATGTCTTGCTTGGGGTCCAGAATGTTCTGACCGTAAAAATTGATGGAGCCCTCGGCACGCTGGCCCGGGTACAGGCTGTACATGCGGTTCAAGGTGCGCAACAGGGTGGACTTGCCACAGCCCGATGGGCCGATGAAAGCCGTGACCTTGCGCTCCTGGATATCGAGGTTGACGTTCTTCAGGCCCTGGAAGTTGCCATAGAAGAAGTTCAGGTTGCGCAGCTCCAGGGCATTGCGGGTGGCGGTAGCGGTATCGCTCATGGTGATTCCGGAGGGTTGCTTATTTCGGAGACTTGTCGCGCAGGAAGACGCGCGCCACGATGTTGAGCAGCAGCACAGACAGGGTGATCAGCAGTGCGCCACCCCAGGCCAGGCGAATCCAGTTGTCGTAGGGGCTCATGGCGAACTGGAAAATCACCACTGGCAGGTTGGCCATGGGCGCGCCCATGTCCAGGCTGAAGAACTGGTTGTTCAGCGCGGTGAACAGCAGCGGCGCGGTCTCGCCACTGATGCGGGCCACGGCCAGCAGCAGGCCAGTGAGCACACCGCTGCGCGCGGCGCGCAGCGTCACCATCAAGGCCACCTTCCAGCGCGGGGCACCCAGGGCAAATGCGGCTTCACGCAGGCTGCCCGGCACCAGGCGAAGCATGTTCTCGGTGGTGCGGACCACCACCGGGATGGCGATCAGCGACAGCGCCAGGCTACCAGCCCAGCCCGAGAAGTTACCCATGGTGGCCACGGCGATCGCGTAGACGAACAGGCCGAGCACGATAGACGGGGCCGACAGCATGATGTCGGTAACGAAACGGGTGAGCTCGGCCGTCTTGCTGCGGTCGCCATACTCGGCCAGGTAAATGCCCGCCAGGATGCCCACGGGCGTGGACACGAGCACAGTCACCGCGACCATCATGAGGCTGCCGACGATGGCGTTGGCCAAGCCACCGCCTTCGCTGCCAGGGGCCGGGGTGGACTGGGTGAACATGTTCCAGTCCAGGGCGGCAAAGCCGTTGCGGAACAACACCGACAGAATCCACAAGAGCACGAAGAGGCCCAGCACCATGGCGCCCATCGATAGGGTCAGGCCAATGGCGTTGGCTCGCTGACGAGCCTTGTAGCGCTTGAGGTTGAACGACGCGTTGGATGCAGTATCGGTGGACATCACAGGCCTTTCGCTTTCTCGGCGCGCATGATCATGATCTTGGCGGCCGCCAGCACCACGAAGGTGATGACAAACAGCAGCAGACCCAGTGCAAACAGCGTCGAGAGGTGGAAGTCAGCTGCCTCGCCAAACTCGTTGGCCAGGGTCGAGGCAATCGAGGTGCCAGGCGAGAACAGCGAGGTGGGCAGACGATTGGCGTTGCCGATGACAAAGGTCACGGCCATGGTCTCGCCCAAGGCACGGCCCAGGCCCAGCATGATGCCGCCGACCACGCCTTTTTGCGTGTAAGGCAACACCACGCGGCGCACCACCTCCCAGGTGGTGCAGCCCAGCCCGTAAGCGGACTCGCGCAGGATGGGCGGGACGATCTCGAACACGTCACGCATCACCGCCGCAATGAAGGGCAGCACCATGAAGGCCAGCACGATGCCCGCCGCCAAGATGCCAATGCCGTTGGTGGCCCCGCCAAACAAGGGGCCGATCAGGGGCATGGTGCCCAGCAGTCCTTGCAGGCCGGGCTGCACGTGGTCGGCGAACAAGGGCGCGAACACAAAGAGGCCGAACATGCCGTAAATGATGGACGGCACGGCGGCCAGCAGTTCCACCGCGGTGCCCAGCGGACGGCGCAGCCAGGCCGGGCAGGTTTCGGTGAGGAACAGCGCAATGCCAAAGGCCAGGGGCACGGCGATCACCAGTGCGATGCTGGCGCTGGCCAGGGTGCCCACGATGGCAATCGCAGCGCCGAATTCCTCGTTGATGATGTCCCACTCGACTCGCCAGACGAACTGCAGGCCGAACTTCTGGAAAGCGGGCCATGCGTTGATGACGAGCGACACGATGATGCCCATCAGGGCAATCAGCACCAGCAGCGAGAAACTCTGGGTGACGCGGTGAAAGAACACGTCCTGGAGCCGCTGCCGTTCGGCAATCGACGCCATGCGCTGTTGTTGCGCCGTTGGCACGGGCACAGGTTGAGAAGTCATGGTGGTATCCACGCTCATGATGAACCCCGATCAGGCGGCTGGGGGTTTTCCGCAAACCGAAAGCCGCCGACAGACAGCGCTGTCAGGCGGCGTTCGGATTTTCGCCCCCGCCGGCTTACTTGGCGATCTGGCTCCAGACTTTGGAGCGGATCTGGTTGGTCAGGCTGTCGGGCAGCGGCACGTAGTCCAGATCAGCCGCCATCTGCTTGCCGTTCTTGAACGACCAGTCAAAGAACTTCAGCACCTCGGCCGACTGCGCCTTGTCTTGCGGCTGCTTGTACATCAGGATGAAGGAGGCGGTGGAGATGGGCCAGCTGTCGGCGCCCTTGGCGTTCACCATGGACACGCCCATGCCAGGCACGCTGAACCAGTCCACGCCAGCGGCGGCAGCGGCGAAGGTCTTGTCGTCCGGGCTGACGTACTTGCCATCGGCGTTCTGCAGCTGCAGGAAGGGCATGTTGTTCTTCTTGGTGTAGGCGTATTCCACGTAACCCAGCGCACCCTTCACGCGGTTCACGTTGGCGGCCACGCCCTCGTTGCCCTTGCCACCCACCGAGGTAGGAGCCGGCCACTTCACGGCAGCGCCCTTGCCCACGCTGTCGGCCCAGGGCTTGCTCACGGCGCTCAGGTAGTCGGTGAAGTTGAAGGTCGTGCCAGAGCCGTCAGCGCGGTGCACCACGGTGATGGTCTGGTCAGGCAGGGTCTTGCCGGGGTTCAGGGCGGCGATCTTGGGGTCGTTCCACTTAGAGATGGTGCCCATGAACATTTCGGCCAGCACGGGGCCGGTCACGCGCAGTTCGCCGGGCTTGAAGCCGTCGAGGTTGAACACGGGCACGGTGCCGCCGATGATGGCGGGGAACTGCACCATGGCGTCCTTGTCCAGGTCAGCGCCCGACACCGGGGCGTCGCTGGCACCAAAGGCCACGGTCTTGGCGCGGATCTGGCGCAGGCCGCCGGACGAACCGATCGACTGATAGTTCAGGCCAACACCGGTTTCCTTCTTGTAAGCCTCGGCCCACTTGGCGTAGATCGGGAACGGGAAAGTCGCACCGGCGCCGGTGATGTCGGCGGCGTGCGCAGCGCCAATGGCCAGGGTGGCCAGGGCGGCGGCGGCCACGGACTTCAGGAGGGTTCGCTTGGTGTTCATGTGGGTCCTTTCAGACTGTTTGGGAAGGGATGCCGTGAACTTTAGGGAGGCAATGTGACAAACACGTGACGAAAACAGCGCTGTCACACGTCAGGGCAATGGCACCGGCGATGCGTCACAATCCGGGTTTACCCAAATCGGCTTCCCGCACGATGGCCAACTCTCGAACGGCCGTCCTGTGTCTCCCATCCATGCAAAACGGTACCCTCCTCGCCGCGATTGACCTTGGCTCGAACAGCTTCCGCCTGGAAATTGGCCGATACCACTCAGGTCACATCGAGCGCATCGAGTACATCAAGGAAACCGTTCGCCAGGGCAATGGACTGGACGAAAACAAAGTGCTGAGCCAGGCCGCGATGGAGCGTGGCTGGGACTGCCTGGCCCGTTTTGCCGAACGCCTGCACGGCTTCAAGAAGCAGCAGGTTCGAGCCGTGGCCACCCAAACCCTGCGCGAGGCACGAAACCGAGAGGACTTTCTTCGTAATGCCCAGGCGATTTTGGGCTTTCCCATCGAGGTGGTGTCAGGACACGAAGAAGCGCGCCTGATCTACCAAGGCGTCTCCCACCTGCTGCCCCAGTCGGACGAGCGACGCCTAGTGGTGGACATTGGCGGGCGATCCACCGAAATGATCCTGGGCGAGGGATACAACGCCCACGCCATGGAGTCGTACCGCCTGGGCAGCGTGGCCTGGTCCCAGCGGTATTTCCCGCGCGGCCAGGTCAGCCTGACCGCCTTCAAGACGGCCGAAGTGGCCGCCAAGGCGGTGCTGGAAGAGGCGCTGGACAAATTTCCGCCCACCGACTGGAACGTGGCCTACGGCTCGTCGGGCACGGTGTCGGCCGTGGCCGACATCCTGGCCGCGCACGGCTGGGCCAGCGGTCTGGTCACGCGCACCGGCCTTGATTGGCTGATCGACAAACTCGTGCGGGCCGGCAACACCGAAACCGTGCGCCTGGAAGCCCTAAAGGACGACCGCCGGCCCGTGATTGCGGGTGGCGTGGCCGTGCTGCGCGCCATCTTCGACCTGTTCGACATCCAGCAAATGCTGCCCGCGCAAGGCGCCCTGCGCCATGGCGCCCTGTACGACCTGATCGACCGCGACACCGACGGCGGCGATGTGCGCGAGCGCACTGTGCAATGGCTCACGCAGCGATTTTCGGTGGACACCGGCCAGGCCCAGCGCGTGAGCACCGTGGCCACCACGCTGTTTTCCCAGGTGGCGGCCCAAGACGACCAGAACCAGCGCTATTCCCAGAAACTCGTGTGGGCCGCCCGGCTGCATGAGCTGGGCACACACATCTCGCACGATCGATCGCACCACCACGGCGCCTACATCCTGGACAACGTTGACGCTCCCGGCTTCTCCCTGCCCGAGCTGCACCGCATGAGCCAGCTGGTGCTGGGGCAGCGCGGCAAGCTCAAGAAGCTGGAAGAGTCGCTGCAAGACGAGTTGTTCGCCAAACAACTGATGGCGCTGCGCATCGCCGTGTTGCTGTGCCACGCGCGCCAGATGCCCGAGCACGAGGTGCTCAAGCTCAGCTACAAGAACCGGGCGTTCCGGCTGGTGACGCCTGCGGGATGGGCACGTCGGTATCCCCAGTCGGCCTGGTTGCTGACGGAAGAAGTGGCCGCTTGGCAAAAAACCACCTGGAAATTCAGCGCGGACATTCGCTGACGGCAACCTGCGGCGCGCCCTTTCATTACCAGGAGCCAAAACCATATAAACCGTATATACGGTTTATACTCTTCGCTTTCAATCCAGCGGAGAGTTGCCATGGCCAGTGCCGACAAAAACACCCCCAAGAAGCCCAAGCTCGTGCGAGACAGCTTCACCATCCCCAAGAACGAATTCGCCGCCATCGAGGCCATGAAGACGCGGGCCATCGCCCTGGGCACCAGCGTGAAGAAAAGCGAGTTGCTGCGGGCCGGCCTGATGGCCCTTCAGTCGCTAAGCGATGCCGATTTCAAAGCCGCTCTCGCTGCTGTGCCCACGCTCAAGACCGGCAGGCCGCAGGCCCAAGAAGCCGAGGCCGAGAACACCCAGCAAATGAAGGCCGAGGCCGCCCCCGCCAAGGCCGCAGCGAAAGCGCCGATGACGGCACCGGCCAAGGCCGCGGCAAAGGCACCGACAAAAGCACCGACAAAAGCACCGACAAAAGCACCGACAAAAGCACCGGCAAAAGCTCCAGCCAAAACAACCCGCGCGGCCAAGCCCGCCACCGCCACCCCGGCCGTAGCCCCTCAGACCAAGCCTGCGCGCACCCGCCCAACCACCGCCAAAAAGGCCGCCTGAGTCAGAGCAGTTCGGGCGTCTGCACGGTCACGATGACCGTTTGTGGCACGCCCGCGCGTTCGCGCTGGCGCAGCCACCAGACCGCGCCCTTCTTGACCGAACAGTCAGCGGCCTGCATGCCCAGCAACTGCGCCACCACCTGGCCCAGGGTGGGCTGGTGCCCCACCACCAGAACCGGAGAGCGCCCGCCGGGCCATTGCACCAGCTCCAGCAGAGCCGCGGGCGTTGCCCCAGGCGACAGGGCCTCGCTGACGCGGTATTTGCGCCCCAGCGCCTGAACGGCCTGTGCCGTCTGCTCTGTGCGGACAGCAGGACTCGACCAGATGCGCGTGCCCTCAGGCAGTTGCCGGTCCAGCCAGGCCGCCATGCGAGCGGCTTGCTTTTCCCCGCGCGGCGTCAGGCGCCTGGCCAGGTCGAGGGCATCGCCCTGCTCCCCCTGTTCGCCACCTGGGTGCTCCTGTGCCTCAGCGTGCCGCCACAGAATCAGGTCCATTGCCGCCCTTTCCTCAGCCCTTGGTGCCGTAGCGGGCCATCAAGGTTGACTGGGCCGATTGCAGGACCGCCCTCGCCCTGGGGGGCAAGGTCTGGTGCGCCGGGCGGTACTGACCATCGGCTTGCAGCAACCAGGCGTCTCGCGTGTCCTGCAGGTACACCAGCAGGCATTCGTCAATGATGCGCTGGCGAAGCTGGGCGTCTGTTACTGGCCAGGCCAGCTCCACCCGGCGCAGCATGTTGCGGTTCATCCAGTCGGCACTGGAGAGCCACAGCTCCTCGTCGTCGCCCACGCGGAAATAGAACACCCGTGAGTGCTCCAGCAGGCGCCCGATGACCGAGCGCACGCGCACGTTGTCGGTGTAGCCCGGCACCTGGGCTGGCAGCACGCAAGCCCCGCGCACGATCAAGTCCACCTTCACCCCGCGCTGTGACGCCTCGGCCAAGGCCCGGGCCAGCGGCTCGTCGGTGAGGGCGTTCATCTTCAACACGATGCGCACCTCTTTACCGGCAGCGGCCGCCTTGCCCGCCGCGTCCAAGCGGTCGAGCAAGGCGCGGTGCAAGTGGAAGGGCGCGATCACCGCCTTGTTCAAGCGCCCAAGCCGGTTTTGGCTGGCGAGGTGCAGGAAGATCTGGTCCAGGTCGGCCGTGAGCTGCGGGTCGGCCGTGAGGTAGCTCAGGTCGGTGTAGAGCCGGGCTGTTCCAGGGTTGTAGTTGCCCGTGGACAGGTGGGCGTAACGCCGCAGCCCTTCGGGCTCACGCCGGGTGATGAGCATCATCTTGGCGTGGGTCTTGAGGCCCACCACACCGTACACCACCTGCGCCCCCACCGACTCCAGTCGTTCGGCGTAGTTGATGTTGGCTTCTTCGTCGAAGCGGGCCTTGAGCTCCACCACCGCCGTGACTTCTTTGCCGCGCCGCACAGCCTCGCGCAGCAGATCCATGAGCTCGCTCTTGGAGCCGGTGCGGTAGATGGTTTGTTTGATGGCCACGACGTCTGGGTCTAGCACGGCCTCGCGCAGAAAACCCAGTACGGCGTCGAAGCTTTCGTAAGGCTGGTGAATGAGCACATCGCCTTGCCGCAGCCGCTCGAAGTACGACTGCCCCGGCGTGAGCTGCGCCGGCCACCCCGGGTGGAAAGGCTCGAAGCGCAGCAAAGGCGCGTCGATCATGTCCACCAACTGGTTCAGCCGCACCAGGTTCACCGGGCCAGCCACGCGGTACAGCGCGTTGGCTGGCAGGCCAAACTGGGCCAGCAAAAAGCCCGAGAGGAACTCCGAGCAGCCGGCCGACACCTCCAGGCGAAGCGCCTGCCCGAAATGCCGCTGCTGCAGCCCCTTGCGCAAGGCGGTTCGCAGGTTCTTCACCTCTTCCTCGTCCACCGCCAGGTCAGAGTGGCGCGTGACGCGGAACTGCGAGAACTCGGTGACCTGGCGCCCCGGGAACAGGTCGCCCAGGTGCGAGCGAATCATGCTGGAGATGGACACGAAATGCATTTGCTTCGAGCCCTTGACCGCCGGCATGCGCAAAAAACGCGGCAGGATGCGCGGGACCTTGACGATGGCGATCTCGTTCTCGCGCCCGAAAGCGTCTTTGCCCGCCAGGCGAACAATGAAGTTGAGCGACTTGTTCGCCACCTGCGGAAACGGATGGGCCGGGTCAAGACCAACTGGCATCAGCAGCGGCTGCACCTCGTTGACAAAGAACTCCTTGACCCAGCGGCGCTGCCTGGGGTTGCGTTCGCTGTGCGGCACGATCCTGATGCCCTTCTTCTCCAGCAGGGGCATGAGCTCGTCGTTGTAGATGGCGTACTGCTGGGCCACCAGGGCGTGCACCTGGTCTGACAGGCGCTCAAAGGTCTGGGTGGTGTACAGGCCACGCTGCTCGTTGGCCTGAGCCGCCGTGAGGTGGGGCGCCATCCTCACCTCGAAAAACTCATCCAGGTTGCTCGACACGATGGCCAGGTAGCGCATGCGCTCCAGCAGCGGGACGTCTCGGCGCCGAGCCCAGTCCATGACCCGCTCGTTAAAGGCCAGGATGCTTTGGTCGCGATCGAGCAATGGGGTTTTGTTCAAGTTATTGGTGCCACTCATGAGATTCGGAAAAGGGGTCGCAGGGGTTGGCGCGACCCAAGCACGTGCCATGCCCATTATTCAACGAGCGGGCCGTGTTTTGGCGTTCCTGCGGCACCGCGCGGGGCCATGTCTGTCGTTCGGGTGCGTCGCATGCGCGGACGCAGCGCCAGCGCGGCCAGGAACCCTTCAACAGCCTGTGCCCAACCGTAGGCCAGGGCGTGTTCGCGCACCTGCCGCCTGGACAGGCGCAGGGCCTTGTGCCAAGCCTCTTCCAGGCTGTCGGCCACGCAACCACCCTGCCCTCGGCCCAGCCACTGCATGGGCCCGTCCGCAGGCAAGGCTGCCACGGGCGTCCCACAGGCCATGGCCTCCAGCACCACGCGCCCGGCGCCGTCGTGCCGCCCCGGGTAGACCAGCACATCGGCGTTGGCGTACACGGCGGCAAGCTCATGGCGCGGCAACACCCCAACCCAGTGAACCGTGGGATAACGCCCCACCAAGGCCTTGGCTTGAGGGCCATCACCGCACACCACTTTGCTGCCCGGCACGTCAAGGCCGAGAAAGTCTTCCACATCGCGCTCGTGCGCCACGGGGCCGACATACAAGCTGACCGGCCGGGCCAAAGGCCCCAACACGCCACAAGACGGCGAACGCAAGGCCGGTGTGAACAGGCGCGTGTCCACCCCGGCCGACCAATCGCCCACTCGCGCGATGCCGGCCTTCCGGAGCTTCTCTCGCAGGGCCGGGCTGGACGCCAGCACCTTGGAACTGGGCTGGTGAAACACCCGCATGGCCGCCACGGTGATGGCACGTGGCACACGCAGCATGGCGTTCAGGCGTGTGGCCCAGCTCACGTGCGCGCCCGTGGAAAACGGCCAATCGCGCGCCAGACAGTGCCGGCGTGCGGCCCAGCCCAGCGGGCCTTCGGTGGCGATGTGAATGGCGTCGGCATCGGCCGCGTCCATGCGTTGGCGCAAGCGCTGGCCAGCCCACAGCGACCAGCGCACACCCGCCACCTTGGGCCAGGGCAGGCTGCGAAACCCAGACGGCTCGATCACCGACACCACGTGCCCCTCGCGCTGCAGCTCGCGGGACAGCTCCACCAGCCAGGTGCCCAGACCATGGCCCTGCGGCTCCCAGGCATCGGTGACGATCAGGATCCGCATGGCGTGGCGGCTCAGGTGCCCAGGAAATGCTTGCGGTAGCGAGCGGGCAAGTCAGCCAGGCGCATGAGCATGGGCAGATCGGCCGCGTTGAAATCGGGGTCCCACGCTGGTGGGCCCAGCACCTTGGCGCCCAGGCGCAGATAGCCCTTGATCAGGGCGGGCGGCTCCACGTCCAGCGTGTCGTCGAGCAACTCCACCGGCAGCGGCAGGCGCGGGCGCACGTGCCAGTCAATCGGGGCCAAATGGGTGTCGCGCACCTGGCGCCAGATGCTGGCCGCCGCATGACCACCGCCCACGCGGCCGTGCGGGCCTTCGTGGTGCATGGGAATGCTGGCGCAGCCGATCATGGTGTCGAGCTGGTTGCGCACCATGAAGTCGGCCAAGGCCCCCCACAGCGCCATGATCACGCCGCCGTGGCGGTGGTCCGGGTGCACGCAACTGCGGCCCAGTTCCACCATGCGTTCGCGCACCTGGCGCAGGCGGGTGAGATCGAACTCGGTGTCGCTGTAGGTACTGCCCACGCGCTTGGCCTGGGCCGGCGTCAGCACCCGATAGGTGCCGATGACCTGCTGCGTCTGGCGATCGCGCACCAGCAGGTGCTCACAGAAGTCATCGAACAGATCGACGTCGTGACCGGGCACCGTCTTGGGCAGGCGAGCGCCCATCTCACCCGCAAACACCTGGTAGCGCAGGCGCTGGGCCTCGCGCACCTCGTCCTGGTGGCGGGCCCAGGTGACGTCGATGCCCGCGTCGCCCTTGGCGCGCGCCATCAGACCTGCCAGGGGTAGGGCATGGTTGACCAGCGCCGGCTGATCGGGTTTGAGGTGAGTGATGTCGTTCAAATGGGTCTCCGTGGCGTTTGAGCGATGGTGCGCAGCCTCGGTGACCTGTTCGTTTCAGTCACATGAACACTTCGTGACAAGGCCCGCCTCCCTGGGCTGGGCCTGCCGCGGGCGCTGACACAATAGGGCCCGTGACCCAACGCCCCTTGTCCCTACTGCCCCATCCGGCCTCACCCCTGTGGCCTGGCGTGACCCTTGAAGCCCACGTGCAGCGAACAGGGCATGGCCTGCGCATCCGCTACTCATTGGCAGCACCACCACACCTGCTGCAATTGCCCGCCCCTGCTCTGCCGGGCTTCGCCGACCAGCTCTGGCAGCACACCTGCCTGGAGGCCTTTGTGGCGCCTGCCGACAACCCGACTTACCGCGAGTTCAATTTCTCGCCCTCGGGCCAGTACGCCGAGTACCACTTCCGCGACGAGCGGGCCAGAGTCAATGCGTCGCCCAGCCCTTCTGCGCCCCGGTTGCAATGGTCAAGCACCAACAAAGGCATCGAACTGCTGGCCGAGGTGGCATTGAGCGGCATCCCGCACACGCAAGACCTGCTGGTGGGCCTCACCACGGTGCTGGAGGATCGCGAAGGACAGTTGAGCCATTGGGCCCTGCACCACCCCAAAGACCGCCCCGATTTCCACGACCGCAGGGGTTGGACCCTGCGCCTGCCGCCACACTACCAAAGCCACTCATGTTGATCGGCCTCGAACGCTTTCTTCAAGACCCTGCCCTGCGCGCTCCCTTGGCCGGACGCCGCGTGGCACTGCTCGCCCACCCCGCCTCTGTCACGCGCGACCTCACCCACGCGCTGGACGCCCTGGCGGCCCTGCCCGACGTGAAGCTAAGCGCCGCTTTTGGCCCGCAGCACGGCCTGCGCGGTGACAAGCAAGACAACATGGTCGAGTCGCCCGACTACCTCGACCCGCGCCTGGGCATTCCCGTGTTCAGCTTGTACGGCACCGTGCGGCGCCCCACCGACGCCATGATGGACAGCTTCGACGTGCTGCTCGTCGATCTGCAAGACCTGGGCTGCCGCATCTACACCTTCATCACCACGCTGCGTTACGTACTGGAGGCCGCGGCCCAGCACGGCAAGGCCGTGTGGGTGCTGGATCGCCCCAACCCCGCCGGCCGCCCGGTGGAGGGCCTGACGCTGCGCGCGGGCTGGGAGAGCTTCGTGGGCGCAGGCCCGATGCCCATGCGCCACGGCATGACCATGGGCGAACTGGGCCGCTGGTTCATCGCCACGCTGGGGCTGTCACTGGAGTACCGGATCATCACCATGGAGGGCTGGGCACCCGATGCGGCACCCGGTTTTGGCTGGCCCACGGGAGAGCGCACATGGGTGAACCCCAGCCCGAACGCACCCAACCTGTCCATGGCGCGGGCCTACGCGGGCACCGTCATGCTGGAGGGCACCACGCTGAGCGAAGGCCGCGGCACCACGCGGCCGCTGGAACTGTTCGGCGCGCCCGATCTGGACACCGCCCGGCTGGTGCGCGACATGCGCGAACTGGCACCGCAATGGCTGCAAGGTTGTGTGCTGCGCGAGTGCTGGTTCGAGCCAACCTTCCACAAGCACGCGGGGAAGCTGTGCGCTGGCGTGCAGATCCACGTGGAAGACCCGCAGCACTACGGGCACCAAGTCTTCCAGCCTTGGCGCCTGCAGGCCCTGGCCTTCCGCGCCATCCGACTGCAGCAGCCCGACTACCCGCTGTGGCGCGACTTTCCCTACGAATACGAGCACGACCGCCTGGCCATTGACCTCATCAATGGCGGCCCGCTGCTGCGCGAGTGGGTGGACGATGTGAGCGCAGCGCCCGCCGCGCTAGACGCCTTGGCCGTGCCGGATGAGCAGGCCTGGCTGACCGCCCGCGCGCCCTATCTGCTGTACTGATTAGCCAAGGCTCGGGCGTCAGAGCCACTTCTGCATGAACTCGGCCGTGCCCATGGCCGGGTCCAGCTGATAGCCCTCAAAGCCCATTCGAAGGTAGGCCTTGCGCGCCGCCTGGTTGCCTGACAGCACTTCCAGCGTGAGCTTCACGGCGCCTCGACGTTGAGCCTCTTGTTCGACCACCTCAAACATCCGCTCGGCGATGCGGCGACCGCGGTGACTGGCCAACACCGACACGTCGTGGATGTTCACCAGCGGCTTGCACTTGAAGGTGGAAAAGCCCTCAATGCAGTTCACCAGGCCAACTGGGGTCTGGCCATCAAACGCCAGCACACTGAAGGCCTGCGGGCGTTTGGCCAGCTCAGGGACAAGCGCCGCTTTCACCACCTCTGACAAGCCCTCGCCACCACCGGCCGGGTCTTGCGCGTAAGCGTCGAGCAATTGAACGACGGCCGAGGCGTCCCCGGCATCGCCATAGTCCGCCAGACGCACCGTGATCGCACCTGCGCTCATGCCCCCTCCTTCGCGGCCTGGGCCAGGCGCTCGGCGCAGGCCTGAGCGGTATGGGCATCGCGCGCCTCCACCATCACCCGCAACAGGGGCTCGGTACCGCTTGCGCGAATGAGCACGCGGCCTGCATCGCCCAGTTCGGCCTCAACTGCCTGGGTCTCGCTGGCCAGTTTCGCGTTGGTCTTCCAGTCTTGGCCCGGCTGAAGGCGAACGTTGAGCAAGGTCTGGGGAAACAACACCACCTCCGACAGCAACTGCGCCATGGTCTGGCCACTGCCCACGCAGGCGTGAAGCACTTGCAAGGCCGACACCAGGCCGTCGCCAGTGGTGTGGCGATCCAGCACCAGCAGGTGGCCGGAACCCTCACCGCCCAGCACCCAACCATGCTTCTCCAGTGCTTCCAGCACGTACCGGTCACCCACCTTGGCGCGCACGAAGCGCACGCCGCGCCGCTTGAAGGCCAACTCCACGGCCATGTTGGTCATCAGGGTGCCCACCACGCCGGGCACATCTTCATCGCGGGCAATGCGATCGGACGCAATCAGATAGAGCAGTTCATCACCGTTGTACAAGCGCCCCGCGCTGTCCACCATCTGCAGGCGGTCGGCGTCGCCGTCCAGGGCCACGCCATAGTCGGCGCGGTGGTGGCGAACGGCTTCCACCAGGGCCTGCGGGTGCGTCGCACCGACGCCGTCGTTGATGTTCAGCCCATCAGGCGAGCAGCCGATCTTCACCACCTCGGCGCCCAGCTCGTGGAACACCGCGGGGGCAATGTGGTACGCCGCACCGTGCGCGCCGTCGACCACGATCTTCAGGCCTTTGAGGCTCAGGTTGTGCGAGCAGGTGCTCTTGCAGAACTCGATGTAACGGCCGGCCGCGTCGTCCAGGCGGCGCGACTTGCCCAACTCGGCCGCGGCCACCCACACCGGCGGCTCGTTCATGGCCGCCTCCACCGCCAGCTCCCAGTCGTCGGGCAGCTTGGTGCCCTGGGCACTGAAGAACTTGATGCCGTTGTCGGCAAAGGGGTTGTGGCTGGCGCTGATCACCACGCCCAGGCTGGCGCGCTGCGCCCGCGTGAGATAGGCCACGGCAGGGGTGGGCACGGGGCCCAACAGCACCACGTCCACGCCGGCCGAGTTGAAGCCGGACTCAAGTGCCGCCTCCAGCATGTAGCCAGAGATGCGCGTGTCTTTGCCAATCAGCACCGTGGGATGGCGCTCGCTGCGCTTGAGCACGCGGCCCACCGCATGGGCCAGGCGAAGCACGAAATCGGGGGTAATGGGGGGTTGCCCAACGGTGCCACGAATGCCGTCGGTGCCGAAGTACTGGCGCGTCATGTGTTGTCCTTCTGATTACTCGCGTGTGCGCCGCATTATCGCGGTCGCACAAGACAACTCAGGCACTGGCGCGCATGGCGTCCCACACCTTGATGGCGTCCACCGTGGCCAGAACGTCGTGCACTCGCACCACGTTCGCGCCACGCTCCACCGCCAGCAAGGCCGCCGCCACGCTGCCCGCCACACGGTCCAACGGCTGCTGGTGGCCAGTGACCGCACCGATCGACGACTTGCGCGACCAGCCGGTGAGGAAGGCGAAACCAGTCGACAAAAACACGTCCTGGCGCGCCAGAAGGCTGAAGTTCTGGGCCACGGTCTTGCCAAAGCCGACACCCGGGTCCAGTGCAATGCGGGCGGGGTCGGCGCCCAACGAGGTGAGTGCCTCGGCCCGAGCCAACAAAAAGGCGCGCACGTCGTCAAGAATGCCGCCCTCCATCGGGGCCACCTGCATGGTCTGCGGGTCTCGGTGCATGTGCATCAGGCACACGCCCGCCCTGGGATGGGCCGCGACCACCTCCAGGGCACCCGGCTGCTGCAAGGCCCAGATGTCGTTCACGATGTCAGCCCCCAAGTCGAGCACGGCGCGCATCACCTCGGGCTTGTAGGTGTCCACCGAAATCGGAACCCCGAGCTTCACCACCTCGCGCACCACCGGCAGCACGCGGCGCAGCTCCTCGTCCAGCGGCACGGCGGGGCTGCCGGGCCGGGTGGACTCTCCGCCCACGTCCAGAATGTGCGCTCCCTCACTGAGCAGGCGCTCGGCGTGGGCCAGGGCCGCGCTGGTGCTGGCGTGCCGCCCCCCATCCGAGAAAGAGTCGGGCGTGACGTTGACGATGCCCATGACTTTGGGCGTGCTCAGGTCGATGTCAAAGCGGGCAGTGATCCAGCGCATGTGTGAAGGCTTCCGAAACAAAAACGGGGCCCGAAGGCCCCGCGAAGGATGGTGACCGATCAGGCCGCGGTCGGCGAAGGATCGGTGGACACAGCGGGGGTGCCGCCATCGGAACCACCGCCACCCACCGGGTTGCGCGGCGTCCAGTCCTTGGGCGGGCGCGGCGGCTTGCCGGCCATGATGTCGTCCAGTTGCTCACCGTCGATGGTTTCCCATTCGAGCAGGGCCTTGGCCATGGCGTGCATCTTGTCGCTGTGCTCTTCAATCAGGTCGCGGGCCAGCTTGTACTGCTCGTCGATGATGCGCCGCACCTCGGCGTCCACCTTCTGCATGGTCTGCTCGCTCATGTTGGTGGTCTTGGTCACCGAGCGGCCCAGGAAAACCTCGCCTTCGTTCTCGGCGTACACCATCGGGCCCAGGGCCGTGGTCATGCCGTAGCGCATCACCATGTCGCGGGCGATTTGGGTGGCACGCTCAAAGTCGTTGCTGGCGCCGGTGGTCATCTGGTTCATGAAGACCTCTTCGGCGATGCGACCACCGAACAGCATGCTGATCTGGTTCAGCATGTAGTCCTTGTCGTAGCTGTAGCGGTCTTTCTCGGGCAGGCTCATGGTCACGCCCAAGGCACGGCCACGCGGGATGATGGTGACCTTGTGCACCGGGTCGCACTTGGGCAACAGCTTGCCGATCAAGGCGTGCCCGGCCTCGTGATAAGCGGTGTTGCGGCGCTCTTCCTCGGGCATGACCATGGTCTTGCGCTCGGGGCCCATGATGATCTTGTCCTTGGCCTTCTCGAAATCCTGCATTTCGACCAGGCGGGCGTTGCGACGCGCGGCCATCAATGCGGCTTCGTTACAAAGGTTGGCCAGGTCGGCGCCGCTCATGCCAGGCGTGCCACGGGCGATCACACCAGCGTTCACATCAGTGCCCAGCGGGATCTTGCGCATGTGCACATTGAGAATCTGCTCGCGGCCACGGATGTCGGGCAGGGTCACGTAGACCTGGCGGTCAAAACGGCCCGGGCGCAGCAGGGCTGCGTCGAGGATGTCAGGGCGGTTGGTGGCGGCCACCACGATCACGCCCAGGTTGGTCTCGAAGCCGTCCATCTCAACCAGCATTTGGTTGAGGGTCTGCTCGCGTTCGTCGTTGCCACCGCCCAGGCCAGCGCCACGTTGGCGGCCCACGGCGTCGATTTCGTCAATGAAGATGATGCAAGGCGCGTTCTTCTTGGCGTTCTCGAACATGTCGCGCACACGGGCCGCGCCCACGCCGACGAACATTTCCACAAAGTCAGAGCCCGAGATCGAGAAGAAGGGCACCTTGGCTTCACCCGCAATGGACTTGGCCAGCAGCGTCTTGCCGGTGCCCGGGGGGCCGACCAGCAGCAAACCGCGAGGAATGCGACCTCCCAGCTTCTGGAATTTCTGCGGGTCTTTGAGGAAGTCCACCACCTCCTTGACCTCTTCCTTGGCCTCGTCGCAGCCAGCCACATCGGCGAAGGTCACGGAGTTGTTGTTCTCGTCGAGCATGCGCGCCTTGCTTTTGCCGAAGCTGAAGGCACCGCCTTTGCCGCCGCCCTGCATCTGGCGCATGAAGTAGATCCACACGCCAATCAGCAGCAGCATCGGGCCCCAGCTCACCAGCAGGGTCATCAGCAGCGAGCCCTCTTCGCGGGGGCGCACGTCGAACTTCACGTTGTTGTTGATGAGGTCGCCCACCAAGCCACGGTCAAGGTAGGTGGCGGTGGTGCGCACGCGGCGGTCGTCTTGCGTAACGGCCACGATCTCGGTGCCGCCCTGGCCTTCTTGAATGGTGGCGCTCTTGATGCGCTGGGCCTTCACCTCATCGAGGAATTCGGAGTAGCCGATGTAGCCGGCACCCGCCGCGCTGCGGCTGTCGAACTGCTTGAAGACAGTGAAAAGCACCATGGCGATGACCATCCACACGGCGATTTTCGAAAACCATTGGTTATTCAAGTGCAGCTCCTGGAAACTCGGTGGCGTATGCGCCCATATGCACCCCATTCTAGGACTTTCAAGGCATCGCCATCGATGCCCATCCACTGGGAATGCCTATCAAAGACTTGGCTATTTTCTATTTCGGTTCAACCGACTCATCGGCTGACGCTTTTTTCAGACCAAGGCCCACCAAAAAGGTTTCCGACGATTTGTCGCGGCTGGCCTTGGGTTTGATGGCCTTGACCACCCGGAACGTCTGGCGAAACAGACTCACCATCGGGTCATAGGCTGCACCGTGGAAGAGCTTGACCACCAGAGCACCATCGCGCTTGAGGTGATGAACGGCGAAATCAACCGCCAGAGAGATCAGGTCTTCGATGCGCGCGGCATCGGCCGAGGCGATACCGGAGAGGTTGGGCGCCATGTCCGACACCACCACGTCCACCTTGTGCTGCAAGCCGCGGTCGGCCAGGGCCTGTTCCAGTTGTGCCAGCACGCTTTCTTCGCGAAAGTCACCCTGGATGAAATAAACGTCTTCGACGGCCTCCATGGGCAGCAGGTCCAGCGCGATGATCGTGCCTTGAAGCGCGCCAGCGGCAGCACCTTGTGGGCTTAGGCGCCGACGCAGGTACTGGCTCCAGGCGCCGGGCGCGCTGCCCAGGTCGACGACCACGTCACCCGGGTGGATGAGGTCCAGCGTCTCGTCGATTTCTTTGAGCTTGTACGCCGCCCGAGCGCGGTACCCCTCTTTTTGGGCCAGCTTCACGTAAGGGTCGTTGACGTGCTGGTTCAGCCAGGCCTTGTTGACCTTTTTGCTTTGGGTTTTGACTTTGATGCCCATGAAACGCAATACCGCCGTGTAAACGATAATTGTCCCATGCCCCAGATTATTCTCACTCCCGCCCAGCGCAAGGTGCACCGCGCCGAAGCCCACCACCTAGACCCCGTCGTCCATATCGGAGGCGACGGTCTGACGCCGGCGGTCAAAAAGGAAGCCGATGCGGCCCTGAACGCCCATGGCCTCATCAAAATCCGGGTGCTCAGCGACGACCGGGTCGCCCGCGACAGCATGCTGGAAACCTTGGCCGACGAGCTGAACGCCGCGCCCATCCAGCACATCGGCAAGTTGCTGGTGCTGTGGCGCCCCATTCCCGAGAAGACCAAGCCGGTCGATGAAAACCGCATGCCCGGCCCCAAGGAAGTGAAGGTGCTGAAGTTCAGCAAACGCGGTGGCCAAAAACCCGAAGTGAAGGTGGTGAAGGTGCTGGGCAACCAGCGGCTGACCCCCGGAGGGCAAGTCAAGCGAGCCAAGGTGCGCAAGAAGAGCATCAAAAAGGGCGCCGCCTGAGCGGTTCAGCGCCCAGCGGCTTGAACTTTGTTGGCCTTGACCCCACCCTGATGGCATGAACGATCGCACCGCCCCCGCCCAGCCCCTGCTCGATTTCTCCGATCTCCCCCGGTTCGATGCCATCACCCCCGAGGGGGTGGGCCCTGCCATCGACGAACTGCTGCGCCAGGCCGATGCCGCGCTTGAGCAGGTGACCGCCCCCGACTTCCCCGCCGATTGGAAAGCCATCGCCAGCACACTGGACGTGGCCACTGAGCGCCTGGGCCGAGCCTGGGGAGCGGTGAGCCACCTCAACAGCGTGGCCGACACCCCCGAACTTCGGGCCGCCTACAACGAAGCGCTGCCCAAGGTCACCGACTTCTGGACCCGCCTGGGCGCTGACGAGCGCTTGTACGCCAAGTACAAGTCCATGGACCCCGCCACGCTCTCGCCCGAGCAGGCCCGCGCCCACCACAACGCGCTGCAGGGCTTTGTGCTGGGCGGTGCCGAGCTGCAGGGCGAGGCCAAGGAACGCTTTGCGGCCATTCAAGAGCGATCGGCCGAACTGGCTCAGAAGTTCAGCGAGAACACGCTCGACGCCACCGACGCCTACGCCCTCTACGTGGGCACAGACGAATTGGCCGGTGTTCCCGACGACGTGGTTCAAGCCACCGCGGCGGCGGCCAAGGCCGATGGCCGCGAAGGCCACAAGCTGACCCTGAAGATGCCGGTGTACCTGCCGGTGATGCAGTTCGCGCACAGCAGCGCGCTGCGCGAGAAGCTTTACCGCGCCTACGTCACCCGGGCGAGCGACCAGGCCGAAGGCGATGGCGCCAAGTTTGACAACAGCGCCATCATGGGCGAGTTGCTGGCGCTGCGCCACGAAGAGGCCCAATTGCTGGGCCACCGCCACTTCGCCGATGTGTCGCTGGTGCCCAAGATGGCGCAGTCACCCGAGCAGGTCATTGGCTTCCTGCGCAACCTGGCCACCAAGGCCCGCCCCTTCGCGGAGCGAGACCTGGCCGACATGCGCGCATTTGCCCGGGCGGAGCTGGGCTTGAACGACCCGCAAGCCTGGGACTGGCCTTATGTGGGCGAGAAGCTCAAGGAGGCCCGTTACGCGTTTAGTGAGCAGGAGGTCAAGCCCTACTTCACCGCGCCCAAGGTGCTGGGCGGCCTGTTCCAGATTGTGGAGACGCTGTTCGAGGTGGCCATTCGCCCCGATCAGGCGCCGGTGTGGCACCCCGGTGTGCAGTTCTTCCGCATCGAGCGCGAGGGCAAGCTCGTGGGCCAGTTCTACCTGGACCCGGGCGCCCGCAACGGCAAGCGAGGTGGCGCCTGGATGGACGACGTGCGCGCCCGCTGGCTGCGCCCGGACACCGGCGCGCTGCAGACCCCGGTGGCGCACCTGGTGTGCAACTTTGCCGAGGGCGTGAACGGCAAGCCGCCGCTGCTCACGCACGACGACGTGATCACGCTCTTCCATGAATTCGGCCACGGCCTGCACCACCTGCTCACCCAGGTGAACGAGCGCGATGTGTCGGGCATCAGCGGCGTGGAGTGGGACGCGGTGGAACTGCCCAGCCAGTTCATGGAGAACTTCTGCTGGGAATGGGACGTGCTCAAGCACATGACCGCCCATGTGGACACAGGCGAGCCGCTGCCGCGCGCCCTGTTTGACAAGATGCTGGCGGCCAAGAACTTCCAGAGCGGCCTGCAAACGCTTCGCCAGGTGGAATTCGCCCTTTTTGACATGCTGCTGCACAGCCAACCGCAGCCGCCCGCCACGGGCGAGGCCATCCTGGCCCTGCTCAAGTCGGTGCGCGACGAGGTGGCCGTGCTGCAGGCGCCGACCTACAGCCGCACGCCGCACACCTTCAGCCACATCTTTGCTGGCGGCTACTCGGCGGGCTACTACAGCTACAAGTGGGCCGAGGTGCTCAGCGCCGACGCCTATGCCGCCTTTGAGGAGGCGGCGCAGCGCCTGGGCAACAGCACGGTCGACGTTCAGACGGGCCGACGCTACCGTCAGGCGATCCTGGAGGCCGGCGGCAGCCGACCTGCGATGGAATCGTTCAAAGTGTTCCGGGGTCGCGAGCCGAGCATTGATGCCTTGCTGCGACACCAGGGCATGGCCTGAGGACTTGCCCGAACCTGGCGCCCATTGATTTCACCCCGAACGGAGAACCCCATGAGCCTGCCTCGCCCGATCGCCACCGCCGTGACCCTGGCCCTGCTGTGTCTGGCAAGCCATGCGGCCGCGCAAGGGGTGTACCGCATCGTGGGGCCAGACGGACGCGTCTCGTTTTCGGACCAACCGCCTGCCGCTCAGGCGCCCGCTGTGGCGCCGGCAGGCGCTGGTCGCGCAGACGGAGCCGCGGCCCTGCCCTATGAGCTGCGCCAGGCCACCAGCCGGTTTCCGGTCACTTTCTACAGCGCCGCCGATTGCGCGCCCTGCAACGCGGGCCGCAACCTGTTGAACAGCCGGGGCATTCCCTACACCGAAAAAACCGTGTCCAGCCAAGACGACGGAGAGGCGCTCAAGCGCCTGGCGGGCGAGGCGGCCCTGCCTTTGCTGACCATCGGTTCACAAAGACTCAAGGGATTCTCTGAGCCGGAATGGACGCAATACCTGGATGCCGCCGGCTACCCGAAGCGGTCGGTGCTGCCCAGCGGCTACCGTCGCCCGGCACCGTCGCCGCTGGTGGCCGTGCAGGTGCCAGCGGCCAAGCCGCCGGTCGACAACGCCACCACCACACAAAAGGTTCCGGCCGATGTGCCGGTGGCGCCGCCCACCAGCAACCCGGCGGGCATTCGTTTCTGAGTCGGCCGGCGCGAGCCGGCGCCGCCTCAGAACGTCAGCGTCTTCACGCCGCTGAACGTGCCCAGCAGGCAGACCTGGGCCTTCTGGTGGGCGAACACCCCCACCGTCACCACGCCCGGCCACTGGTTGACTTCGCTCTCGAAGGCCAGCGGGTCGGTGATGCGCAGGCCGGTTACGTCCAGGATGTGCTGGCCGTTGTCGGTGACCAGGGGCACGCCGTCTTTCAGACGCACACGGGCCTCGCCGCCCAGCGTGGCGAACTGGCGAGCGATGCGGGCAGCGGCCATGGGAATCACCTCCACCGGCAGCGGGAAGGCCCCCAGGGCCTGCACCAGCTTGCTCTCGTCGGCGATGCAGACAAAGCGGCGCGATTGGGCGGCCACGATCTTCTCGCGCGTGAGCGCGGCGCCGCCGCCCTTCACCATGTAACCCCGGGCGTCGATCTCGTCGGCCCCGTCGATGTACACCGACAGCTCGGCCACGTCATTGGCTTCCAGCACCGGAATGCCCAAGGCTTTCAGGCGCGCGGTGGACGCCTCGGAGCTGGACACCGCCCCGGGGATCTGGTCTTTCATGGTGGCCAGCGCGTCGATGAACTTGTTCACCGTCGAGCCCGTGCCCACGCCCACGATTTCGCCAGGCACCACGTATTGCAGGGCGGCCTGGCCCACCAGGGCTTTGAGTTCGTCTTGGGTCATTTGCGACAATCCCGGGTTCGTCAAAAACCCCGGATTATCCGATGTCCCTCATCCCCTACGGCCTGGCGCGCGCCCTCCTCTTCAAGATGGACCCCGAGGCGGCCCACGAGCTCACGCTCGACTCGATTGCCCGGGTGCAGCACTCCCCGCTCACCTGCCTGTACGGCGAATCGCGCGTGGACGACCCCTACACCCTGGCCGGCCTGAAACTGCCCAACCGGGTGGGCCTGGCCGCCGGGCTGGACAAAAACGCCCGCTGCATCGATGGCCTGGCCGCCATGGGCTTCGGCTTTGTCGAGGTGGGCACGGTCACGCCCAAGGGCCAGCCCGGCAACCCGAAGCCGCGCATGTTCCGCATTCCCGAGCGGCAGGCGCTGATCAACCGCCTGGGCTTCAACAACGAGGGCCTGGAGGCCTTCATCGCCAACGTGAAGCGCGCCCGCTTCCGCCAGGGCGGCGGCGGTGCGCCCATGCTGCTGGGCCTGAACATTGGCAAGAACGCCTGCACACCCATTGAGCGCGCCACCGACGACTACCTCACCTGCCTGGCCGGCGTGTACCCGCACGCCGATTACGTGACGGTGAACATCTCCAGCCCCAACACGCAAAACCTGCGCAGCCTGCAAAGCGACGAGGCACTTGACGCCCTGCTGGGCGCGGTGATGGCCCGCCGCGCCGAGCTGGCGGCCGAGCACGGCAAGTCGATTCCGGTGTTCGTGAAGATCGCCCCCGATCTGGACGACGACCAGATCGCCGTGATCGCGGCCACCCTGCGCCGCCACGGCTGTGGCGCCGATGGCCAGCCCACGAACCTGCTGGGCGTGATCGCCACCAACACCACGCTCAGCCGCGACGCGGTGGCCGGCCTGCCGCACGCCACCGAAACCGGCGGCCTCTCGGGTGCACCGGTGCTGCAGGCCAGCAACCGGGTGATTGCCCAGTTGCGCCAGGCCCTGGGCGCGGGCTTCCCCATCGTGGGCGTGGGCGGCGTGCTCAGTGGCGCCGACGCGGTGAGCAAGATCGAAGCGGGTGCCGACGTGGTGCAGATCTACACCGGCCTGATTTACCGCGGCCCGGCCCTGGTGAGCGAGGCCGCGCGGGCCATCCAGGCACTCAGGCGCTAATCCGCTAAGGCCTGCTGAGGCTGGCCAGCACCTCTTCCGCCACGGCCAGGCAACTGGTCAGGCCGGGTGATTCGATGCCCAGCAGGTTCACCAGGCCCGGCACGCCGTGTTGGCTCTCGGTCTGAATGAGGAAGTCGGCGGCCGGCTCGTGCGGGCCGCTGATCTTGGGGCGGATGCCGGCGTAGCCCGGCAGCAGCGCGCCATCGGGCAGGCCGGGCCAGTAGCGGCGGATGGCGGCGTAGAAGGCGTCGCCCCGGCTGGCGTCCACCACCAGGTCATCGGGCGACGCCACCCACTGCACATCGGGGCCGAACTTGGCCTGACCGCCCAGGTCAAGCGTGAGGTGCACGCCCAGGCCGGCCAGGTGCGCGTCGGGCTCGGGCGCGGGGTAGATCAGGCGCTGAAAGGGCGCTCGCCCGCTCAGGGTGAAGTAGTTGCCCTTGGCGAACCAGGGCTTGGGAACAGACCCCGGCTTGGCGCTGGGCACCAGGGCCGCCAGCGCACAGGCCGACAAACCCGCCGCGTTCACCACGGTGCGGGCCTGCAGGCGCGTGCCATCGGCCGTTTCCACCAGCAGGCCACCCGGCACCACCTGCAGGGCCGACACGGCGGCGTGGCAGGCCACCAGGCCGCCGGCGTTCTCCAGGTCGCCTTGCAGGGCCAGCATCAGGCCATGGCTGTCCACGATGCCGGTGGACGGCGACCACACCGTGGCCAGGCAGTCCAGCTCGGGCTCCATCGCACGGGCCTCCTCACGCGAGAGCAGGCGCAGGTCGTGCACGCCGCAGGCCTGGGCGCGCTGCACGAAGGCGGGCAAGGCGTCGCGTTGGGACGCGGTGGTGGCCACGATGAGCTTGCCGCAGCGCTGGTGCGGCACGGCGCGCTCTTGGGCGTAGGCGTACAGCAGGTCGCGCCCGCGCACACAAAGCCGTGCTTTCAGCGAGCCGGGCGGGTAATACAGGCCAGCGTGGATCACCTCGCTGTTGCGCGAGCTCACGCCGGTGCCGATGGCGGCCTCGCGCTCCAGCACCATCACCTCGCGGCCGGCCAGGGCCAAGGCGCGGGCCACGGCCAGGCCGACCACGCCAGCCCCAATCACCAGCGCATCCACCGCTTCGGCGCCCTGGGTCATTTGGCGCGCTCCATGAGCTCTTTCACGTGCACCGAGGGAATGGCATATGAGATGCCGGAGGGCGCGCTCAGCGCCGCCTCGCGCGTGCCCTTGACCAGCACCATGTTGATCACGCCCATCACCTCGCCGGTCTGGGGATGGAACAAAGGCCCGCCGCTGTTGCCCGGGTAAGCGGTGGCGTCAAGCTGGAAGATGGTGAACGAGCCATCGCGCAGGCTGCGGATGGCCTGGGGTTGCAGGCGGTCGGCGCTGGGGCTGGGCAGCACGGCCTCGGTGATGCTGGCCACCAGGGCACGGTGCGTCACGGGCGAAAAACCCAGCACGCCGCCAATGGGAAACCCAGTGAAGGCCAGTTCCTGGCCCTCGCGCACGGTGGCCGAATCGCCCACCACCAGCGCCGGCCCTGGCTGACCGGCCATGCGCAGCAGGGCCAGGTCGCGCGGGTTGTCGCGCGCCAGCAAGGTGGCTTCGCGCATCTGCCACTGGCCGGTGGCCGTTCGCACCTGCACCACCAGCGCGGGGTCGTTGGCGGTGGCCTCGGCGGGCAGCACATGGGCGTTGGTCACCACCTCATTGCCCTGCCCCACCAGAAAGCCGGTGCCGCGCAGGCGAAAGCGGGGGCTGTCGGTGGCGAGATAGGTGCCCACCAGCACCACCGATGGCTTGACTTTGGCCACGGTGTCGGCCAGGTCGGCCCGGGCGGGGCTGGCAACCATCAGCAAGAGGGCCGTGCCGCACAGGGCACGGCGGATGGAATCAGGCATCGGCATGGGGCTTGGCGGGCGATAGGAGTTTGCGGGCCAGGTGCGGCAGCAGCAGGTGTGGCGGCATGCGCAGCGCATGGGCCCGAAGATACAAGAGCAGGCGCGCCAGCGGTGTCCACCGGTCGTCGGCGCTGGGGTGTGGCGGGCGCAATGCGCGCAGGTAGAGGGCGTCCAGCAGCCAATACCCCGAGGGCTGGGCCGGGTCGGCGCCGGGCAGACCTTCGCGCAGCGGGGCAGGCACCGGCGTGCCCAGCAGGGCCTGGGTGTAGCGCAGGGCCAGGGCGAGCGGGCCACTGAGTTGCAGGGCCTGGGCGCGGGCCAGCAGCGCCTGGGCGGCGACGGCGTCGGGCGCGCACTCGCGCAACAGGGCATCCAGGTCGAGCAGGCCGCGCAGGCCCATTTCCAGCTCGCCTTCGTGGAACAGGTGCGCCGCGCTGTGCAGCAGCAGGTCAAGCGGCGCCAGCGTGTGCACGCCCTCTTCGCCCGGCACTGGCTGGGCAGCGGCCAGCAGCAGCGCCGAATCGGGCTTCAGGCGATTGGTGAGCGGCAGGATGGCGTGGTGCACGTCCAGCACCGAGCCGCGATGCACGTGCCGCAGCGGCGGCAATTCGTGCATCCACTGGCGGTAGTAGCGCTGGTCGTAGGCGCTGTGCTGGGTGGACACCCAGCCGCCCATCATCAGCGCCGACTCGACATCGGCCAGGCGCTCGCGCGGCACCAGGATGTCCACGTCAGACACCAGCCGGCCCCGCGCGGCGCGCAGCCCCGCCATGCGGTAGGCCGCGCCCTTGAGCAAGACCACGGGCACGCCGATGCGGGCCAGGGCTCGCGCAATGGCGCGCACCTCGTGGGCCAACTCGGTGTGCTGGCGGTCGGCCAGTTTGCAGGCGGCCTCCAGGTGGTAACGGGCGGCCTGGGGAATCTGCTCCCACACGCCCGCCTCTTGCGCGGCCACGCCCAGGCGGGCCAGCACGTCGGCGTGGCGGCCCTGGCGCAGGCACAGGTCCCAGGTGGCGGGGCGCCAGCGCAGCAGTTCCCGCCCGTCGTGCAACGCGGCCACCAAGGGCGCGATGGAAGGCAGGCTCATTGGGGTGCCTCCAGCGAATGGGCCCAGGCCAGGGCCTCGTCCAGGCGGCTGTAGCGCAGGTCCAGGCAGTCGCTTTGCTCCACCAGCGTGGCCAGCGCCTCAAAGCCGGCGCGGCCGTGCACGTGGTGGTTGAAGCTGTGGCTGGCGATTTCCACCAGGGCACGGGCCTTGCCTCGTGGGGTGAGGGTCAGGTCGGCGCCGGCCTCGTAACGCGGGAACACCAGCCAGGCCGGCCGTGCGGTGTCGCTCGCCCGGGCCAGGCTGTCGGGGGTGACGCGCAGGTGCCCCACCGTGCCCTTGAGGGTGTTGCGCGCCACCGGGCCGATCACGGCCTCGGGGTGGCGCTGGCGAATGATGTCGATGGACGCGTTCTTCAAACTCACCGGGCGCGGTGAGGCGGTGAGTTGGCCGGTGGCCGGGTCGAGCAAGGCCATCTCGTCCGAGAGCAGCCGCCAGCCGTTGAGCATGAGCGCCGCGCACAAGGTGCTCTTGCCCGAGCCAGGTGGTGCGGGCAGCACCAGTGCCCGGCCTTGCTTTTCCAGCACCGCCGCGTGCACGGCCACCCAGTGGTGGGCGTGGCCGGTCACGCACCAGTTCAGGCCCCACTCCAGGAAGGCGAAGGCCTCGTCACGGCCCAAGGGCGTGAAGGGGCGAAGGCCGTCCATCTCGAACACGCACAGGGGCCGCAGCGGCCGCCAGCGCGGGGTGACGGCCACGTGGAAATCGGCCATCGAATCGGCGGGGTCGAGGCACTCGTTCGTGGGGTACAGGGCGCTGAGCCCTTCGGCCACCACCGCAATGGGGCTGCGGATGTGCACCACGAAAGGCGGCAGTCGCAGGCGAATGCCCTCCCCCGCCAGCGCGCGGTGCAGCTCGGCCTGGGGCCAGTCTTGCAGGCGGCGTGGGGTGCTCATGCTGGCACCCAGGCCACCCAGCCTCGGGCGGCGAATTGCTGCAAGGCCTCGTCCACCTGGGCTTGCTCGTCGGCGCTGGCGCTACCGCCCACCAGCAGGTCGGCCAATTCGGGCACGGTGGGTGGCGGGCCTTGCATCAGGCGAAGCAAGGCCTCGCCCGCCCAGGGCTCAAGGGCGTGCAGGCTGGCGTCCGCCTCGTCGTAGACAACGCAACCGTCGGGGTATTCGCGAACCACCAAGCCCTGCGGGCGCAGGCAGGCGCAGCGGAGCATGGGCAAGAAAGGCTCAGATGCTGAGCCAGCCGTACACCGCCTCGAAGTAGTTCATGGTGTCGTCGTAGGTCCAGTTGGCACCGGCGAACGGTGACCAGAAGCCCTGACCGTTCCAGATCTGGGCGCACTGCGACTTCGACAGCATCACGCGGTCGGGGTCGTTGTTCACCGCCACGGCCGAGAGGAAGGCCGCCGTCACGTGGCGGGCCAGCGCGGTGTTGTTCTGGTTGCCCTTGAGCTCCAGCACCTGCTGCAACGACAGCTTGGAGAAAGCGCCGTTGGGGTTGTTCGAGAAGCCGGTGGCCCCGCCAATGAAGGGGGTCTTGGTTTTGTAGTCCTTGGGCAGGCCGTCTGCGCGGTTCTTCCAGAAGCCGTGCGAGGCGCAGGAATAGTCGTCTTTGATGATGCGGCCACGGCTCACCTGCATTTGCGCGGCGGTGAGCGACGAGAAGGACGAGGGGCGCACGCAGCTATGGCCACTGCCACCGGCCAGCACGGTGTTGCTCTTGAGGGCGGCCATCACCGGCGCGGCGCTCAGGCCGGCGCGCACCAGGCGCCGACGGCTCAGGCCGTGGCTGGTGGTGGTGTCGTCCAGGGGCGTTGGGTTGGGGCGTTCGGTATCACTCATGGTGGTTCTCCTGCGCGGGGCGCTGCCTTCACAGGATGTTTCAAAACCACAAGCAAGAAACTTGCCTGTGCCCAAAACACCCTCTCAAGCAATTGATTTTCAATGATTTTCTTTTACCCAATGGAATGACGCACCAGCGGGGCTGCGGCGGTTGTCAAATTCCTCGACAGCGACATCACAAGCCCTTTTGCAGCTCGGCCACCTCGGCCTGCTGGGCAAACTTGTCGCCCATGGCCGCGAGTTCGCTGAGCAGCGGCTTGGCGCCCGCTTTGTCGCCGGCCTTGATCATGATTTTGGCCAGGTTGAGCTTGTAAATGGCCACCGCCGGGCGCTGGGCCACGACCTTTTTCTGGATTTCCAACGCCTTGGCGTGGTCGTTCCGGTCGGACAGCAACATGGCCAGGGTGTCTTGGAAGGCGGGCTCGTTGGGCGCCGCCGCCACGGCGCGCTCGGCCAGTTCCAGCGCCTGAGGCTGCTTGGCTTGGCCCAACAGCCAGGCCAGGTTGTTCAGCGCCACGGGGTTGCGGGGCTGCAGGGACACCACGCGCTCGTAATGCGCGCGGGCCTCGACGTTGCGCTTGGCCGCCAGCGCCCGGTCGCCCAGGTATTGCGACATGGCCACGTCCTTGGGATTGGCCTTGATCCAGTCAGACGCCATGCGCTCGGCCTCGGCGCCCTTGCCGTCCAGCGTGAGCACGGTGTGCAGCTTGATGGCCAGTTCAACCGTGGGCTGCTGCTTCATGCCATTTCGGTAGGCCTGGACGGCGGCGCCGTAGCCTTTGCCGAACGCGTGCACATCGCCTTCAAGCACATAGCCGGCGGCCGACTTGGGGCGTTGCTGTTGCACCGTCTTGGCCACGGCCAGGGCATCGCTGGTCTTGCCATTGCGCAGCGCCAGCTCGGCCAGGGCACGCTGGGCCAGCAGCAGATCGGGCTGCAACTCCAGCGCCTTGCGCAGGCTCTGCATGGCGGCGTTGAGGTCTTTCTGGCGGGCTTGGGCGTCGGCCATGCGCAGCAGTGGCAGCGGCGAGTTGGGCATCACGCTCTGCAGCTTGCTGAAGGTGGTCATGGCCTGGTTGAACTCGCCCGCACTGCTGTGGGCTCGACCGAGCACGTCCATGACCTCGGGCACGTCGGGCAGAGCCACCGCGGCGGCCTGGGCCGCGGTCAGTGCGGCCTTGGGGTCGTTCTGGCGCAGCAGGTGCTCCACCAGGGCCACGCGGGCGGCCTTGTCGGATGGCGCGGCCTCAACGGCCTTCTGCAGCAGTTCGGTGATGTCCTGCGGCGTGCCGCCCGAGACCCGTTTCACGTCGGCCAGCAGCAGCCAGGCGGCTGCGTTGGCCGGCTTGCGCTTGAGGCTGTCGCGCAATCGCTGCTCGGCAACATCGGCCTTGCCTTCGCGCACGTCCACCGCCGACAGCGCGGCCAGGGCCTCCTGGTAGTCGGGGTCGAGCACCAGCGCCTGCTCGAAGGCCTTGCGGGCTTCGGCCAGGTCACCTTTTTGCAGCAGCACGCGGCCGCGCAATTGGGGTGGCCGTGGGTCTTTGGGTTGCTTCTTGGCCAGGGCGTCGATGGCGGCAAGCGCCTTGTCGAACTCGCGGCGCTGGATGTGGGCGTTGACAAGGGCCAGATCGGCCACCGTGCCCTCGTCCTTGGCGGCAATGGACTCCAGGGTCTCGAAGGCGGTGCCCGCTTGCCCGGCGGCCAACTGGCTCAGGGCCAGCGTGGTGCGCTTGGCGGGGTCATTGGGGTCGAGCTTGACGGCGCGGGCGAAGTAACGCTGCGCCTGCTCGGCATCGCCCTTGATGAGCCAGGCCTGCCCCGCCGCGCCCAGCATGGCGGCGTCGGTGTCTTCGCGGTTGAGGTCGGCGGGCAGCGTGGCAATGGCGCGATCGGTCTGGCCGGTGCGCAGATAGGTCATGACCAACAGGCGGCGCGACATTGGCAGGCCGGGCGAGAGTTGCAGGGCACGTGACAGGTGGTTCTCGGCCTGCACCCAGGAACCCATCTGGAATTCCACCGCCCCGGCCAGTTCCTGCCCTGCCGCGTAATTGGGCAATGCCTTCAGCAAGGCCTGGGCGTAGTCGCGGGCCTTGGGCAGCTCACCGCGCATCAGCGCCAACTGCCCCGCCAGGTAGACGGTCTGCGGGCGACCGGGGGCGGCCTTGTCCAGCGCCTGCCAAGCGGTGCTGGCCTCGTCGAGTTGACGGCTGAGCAGGTGCGCGCGCACCACGCCGGCCAGGGCGTCGGCGTTGTTGGGGTTGTTCTTGGCCGCGGCCTGGAAGGACGCCAGTGCGTCAGGGGCCGAGCGACGGGCGAGCTGCAGATCACCGCGCAGCACCTCGGCGTCGGCATTGCCGGGGTTCTTGGCCAGCAGCTCGTCGAGCAGGCGCAGCGCGCCCTCCACGTCACGCGCGATGGCCTTCTGGCGCGCCTGCTCGATCATCGCGGGCGGGTGGCCCGGTTGCACCTTGAGCGCCTGATCAATGGCGGCCTGCGCCTCCTTGGCCTGCCCTTGCTGGCGCCAGGCGGTGGCCAGCAAGGTGTGCAGCGTGGCCTGGGCGGCGGGGTCATCAAGGCGGGTAGCGGCGTATTGGGTGGTGACTTCCTTGGCCTGCCCTTGCGCCAGGCGGCTGCGCACCATCAAGGGCAGCACCTCGTTGGGCGAGGCGCCCAGGTCAAGCGCCTTTTGCAGCTCGGTCTGGGCGCCCACCGGGTCACCGCTGGCCAGCAGGGCACGCCCCAGCAGCAGACGCGCCTCGGCCAGGTTGGGGTCTTGCTGCAGGGCGTTCTTGAGCTGGATGACGGCAGCGGCGTTGTCGTTCTTGGCCAGGTAATCGCGGGCGGAGCCCACCATGGCGCTGGGGTCGTCCTTGCCGCAGGCGGCCAGCGTGAGGGCCAGGGCCAGGGCCACTGGGGCGAGGCGATGTTGGGCGAGCGTGGTTTTCATGGTGTCTCCTACGGACAGGGCTCACTTCATGCCGAAGCGGTGCATGAGGTCATACAGGGTGGGCCGGCTCACGCCCAGCAGTTCGGCCGCGCGCAACACGTTGCCGTTGGACCGGGCAAGCGCTGCGATGACGGCCTTTTTTTCAGCCTCGTCGCGAACGGTGCGCAAGTCAAGCGAGGCGTCGCCTTCGGCCTCGGGCGCGCTCAGGCCCAGGTCGTCGGCGGTGATCTGGTTGCCGTCGGCCATGATCACCGCGCGCTTGATGCAGTTCTCCAGCTCGCGGATGTTGCCGGGCCACGGGTGGGCCACGACCGCACGCACCGCGTCGTCGGCCAAGGTGAGGCTGCGGCGGTTGTGCTCGCTGGCGAATCGCTTAACGAAGGCGTGCGCCAGCAAGGCCGCGTCGCCCACGCGCTCGCGCAGCGGCGGAATGTTCACCACGATCTCGGCCAGGCGGTAGTACAGGTCTTCGCGAAAGCGCCCTTCGGTGGTGAGCTGCTTGAGGTCTTGGTGGGTGGCGCAGACGATGCGCACGTCCACCGGAATTTCTTGCCGCCCGCCCACGCGCTCGATCACGCGCTCTTGCAGAAAGCGCAGCAGCTTGGCCTGCAGCGGCATGGGCAGGTCGCCGATTTCGTCCAGCATGAGCGTGCCGTGGTTGGCCGTCTCGATCTTGCCCACGGTGGTCTTGGCCGCGCCGGTGAAGGCGCCCTTTTCGTAGCCGAACAGCTCGCTTTCCAGCAAGTTGTCGGGAATGGCCGCGCAGTTGATGGCCACGAAACGCTCGTTGCGACGCGGCGAAGCCTGGTGCAGCCCCCGGGCCAGCACCTCTTTGCCGGTGCCGCTCTCGCCCAGCAGCATCACCGTGGCGTTGGCCGAGGCCACCTTCTCGATGGTGCGGCACACCTTGAGCATGGCCGGGTCGCGCGTGATGAGGCCACCCAGGCTGTCAGGCTGGCGCATGGCGTGCAGGCGGTTGTTCTCGGCCTGCAGCTCGGCCAGGCGCAGGGCGCGCTCCACCGTGAGGCCCAGCACCTCGGGCTCGAAGGGCTTGGCCAGGAAGTCGTAGGCGCCCATGCTCACGGCGCGCAAGGCATTGGCCTGGCCGTTCTGGCCGGTGAGCACGATCACCTTGGTGTCGGGGGCCTGCAGCAGGATCTGCTCCAGCAGCTTGAAGCCTTCGTCGGTGCCGTCGGCGTCGGGTGGCAGGCCCAGGTCCATGGTGACCACGGGCGGCGCAAAGCGCCGCAGTTGCACCAGCGCGCTGTCGCGGTCATCGGCCGTGACGGCGCTGAACTGGTCCAGCGACCACTTGATCTGTTTCTGCAGCGCCAGGTCGTCTTCCACGATCAAGAGCTGCGTGCCTTTGTCTGAACTCATACCTCTCCCAAGGGATGCAGGTCGCTGGTGGCGAAGGTCTCGATCAAGGGCAGCAGCAGGGTCACCACGGTTCCCCTGCCCTCTTCGCTGTCCACCTGCACCTTGCCACCCAACTCCTGCACGTACTGAAAACTCTCGTAGGCCCCGATGCCCATGCCCGCGCTCTTGGTGGTCTGGAAGGGCTTGAACAGCCGCTCTTGCACAAAGGCCTTGGACATGCCCACGCCATGGTCACCCACTTCCACGCGGGCGTGGCTGCCATACCGCTCGACCTTGAGCCACACCCGCTGTTCGGGCTGCGTGGCATCGAGCGCGTTGTTCACCAGGTGGCCCATCACGCGCTCAAGCCGCTCTTCATGGCCGCGCGTGCTCACGTGGGGCTGCAGGTCCAGCTCGATGTGGCGCCCGCGCCGGCGCACGGAATCGGCCAGCCCGCGGGCAATGCGCTCCAGGTCAACCCCCACCGCAGAGCCCGACGGCGATGCGCCTTCGCGCAACTGCAACATGAGCTGGCGCATGCGCTCCAGCGAGTTTTCCACCGTCATGAGCATGTCGGCCTGGAACTCGGGGTTGTGGGCCAGGCGCTTGGCGTTCTTCATCATCAGCGAGAGCTGCGTGACGATGTTCTTCAGGTCGTGCACCACAAAGGCCGACATGCGGCTGAAGGCCTCGAACTTGCGCGCGTCCAGCAAGGCCTCGGTGGCCTGCATCTGGCCCAGGAAGCTGGCCGCCTGGCGCCCGGCGGTCTTGAGCAGGTCGGTCACTTCCCAGTTCAGGTCGAGCGAGGTGCGCGGTCGGCCCAGCACCACAAAGCCCAGCAGGTCCTGGCCCAGCCACAGCGGCACCACCACCCAGGCCGCCGGCGTGGCCTTGAGCCAGTCGGGCAACTGCAGGTGGTCGTAGCGCTGAGGCCAGCGAGCCAGCTCAGGCAGGCTCACCACCCAGCTCGTGCGCTGGATGAAGGCCAGCAGCGGCGAATCGTGCGGCTCGTTCTCGGCGTTGTGCGGCATGTTCCAGCACGCCACCTGGCGGTAGCTGGTCTCGCCTGGCCGGTGCAGCCACAGCGCACCCGAAGGGCTTTCCACCATGTCGGCCAGGCCGCGCACCACGTTGATGCCCAGGGCCTGGGGTTCGGTCTGGGCCGACAGCGTGCGGGTGAACTTGAGCCACTCTTCCCGGTAGTCGTAGCGGTAGTTGAAAAAGTGTTTGCCCAGCAATACCCGCAAACGCGCGCGCAACGAGCGCGACAGCACCACCGCCGCCAGCGCCAGCAAGGCCACGAACATCAGCGCCAACTGCAGTGCACGGCCCCAGTCGCTGCCGAAATAGCGCACGTAATAGCCCACGCCAGCCATGAACAGCAGGTAGCCCCCCACCAGCAGCAGGGCCGCCGAATGGAACACCACCTGGCGAGACACGCGGATCTTGGCGATCCAGTCTCGGTGGCGCGCACTGGTGAGCATCAGCAAGGGCGTCACGGCCGCATGCGCCAGCCCGCGCACGCTCACCACGTCGGCGTCCAGGCCCTGAAACAGGGTGGACTGGGAAAACAAAAACACGTCAAACGCAAACGTGCCCACCAGGGCCAGGCCAATGGGCTTGGCGCTCCACAGCGCGTCTTCGGGCAGGTTGCGCAGCACCTGCTCCACCAGCACCAGCCCCACCACGGGCAGCAGCATCAGGCTCACGAACCAAGGCACGGGCGTGACGGGCACCACCACCAGCGCCACCAGCGACAGCACCGGCAGCGCAAAGGCCAGGCGCCGCAGCCACACCGGCGCGGCCGCACCGCTGGCCCGGAACAGGCCCACCAGAAACAAGAACCAGCCCGCGTAGCGCGCCACGTCGGCCAGGTAGGCGATCAGGCGCACGCTGCCGCCTGCGGCCACCGACAAGGCCCACACCGCCGTGGCCACGGTGGCCAGCAAAAGCCCGCGCCCGGCAATACCGGGCAAGCCACGGCGCCACCACGCCATCGCCAGGCCGGCGTACAGCACGGCGGCCAGGGCGTGCCCCCACACCAGGAGGGGTGTTGAGGTGTCCGTCATGGAGAAAGGGTGCGCAAGTGCGTCACCTTACTGAGCGCCCTTGCCGGTGAGCACCACGCCCACGGTCTCGAACAGCACCACCAGGTCAAGGAACAGGGAGTGGTTTTTCACGTAGTACAGGTCGTACTGCAGCTTCTCGATGGTGTCCTCGCGCGAGGCGCCGTACTGGTAGCTCACCTGGGCCCAACCGGTCACGCCGGGCTTCACGCTGTGGCGCACCGCGTAAAAAGGAATGTCCTGCACGAGCTGCTCGACGAAGTAAGGCCGCTCGGGGCGCGGGCCCACCAGGCTCATGTCACCCGAGAGCACGCTGAAGAGCTGCGGCAGCTCGTCGATGCGCAACTTGCGGATGATGCGGCCCACCCGGGTGACGCGGCTGTCGCCGGCCGTGGCCCAGCGCGGCACGCCGTCTTTCTCGGCGTCGGTGCGCATGCTGCGGAACTTCACCACATTGAAGGTCTTGCCATTCAGGCCCACGCGCTCCTGGCGGTACAGGATGGGGCCCGGACTCTCCAGCTTCACGGCAAGGGCGGCCAGCAGCATCAGCGGCGAGCTGATGATGATGAGCACCAAGGCACCCACGATGTCGAACAGGCGCTTGACCGTGGTGCGGAAAAAGCCCTGGTTGAAGCCCTCGCCAAAAATCAGCCAGCCGGCCGAGGCCGACTCCAGCCGGATCTGGCCCAGGTTCTGTTCGAAATAGGTGGCCACGTCGGACACGCGCACGCCCTGCAGCTTGCAATCCAGCAACTCGCGCATGGGCATGGCGCCGCCACGGCGATCGGTCAGCGCCACCACCACCTCGTCCACCCCCTGGCGGCGCACCAGATCGTCCAGCTTCTCGCCGGCCTCCAGCGTGGCCCAGTTGGTGACCTGGTGGTCGGTCTCGTTGGGGCTGGCGTAGTAACCCACCAGCTCCACATTGGAACTCGCGTGCGTGAGCGACTTGCCCACCGTCACGGCGCGCGGCCCGGTGCCATACACCAGCACCTTGCGCCGCGTCAGCGACTTGGGCAGCAACTCGCCCACCAGCACACGGTGCGTGAGCATGAAGCCAGTGGTGCCCAGCACCACCAGGGCCACCCAGCGCATGTCATACGACGGCTCCAGCGGCAGCAGCCACAACACGCCCAGGGCAATGACTGCCGACAACACAAACGACAGCACCGCCCGCGCCCGCATCTGGGCCGATGTCTTGCTGCGCGAACGCTCGTAGAACCCCAGCGCCGAGTTCACCGCCAGCATGCCCACGGCCATCAGAATGCCGCGGCTCAGGCCCTCGGAGACCAGCTTGTAGTCCAGTTCAGAGGCATTGGACTGGACGAACAAGGCCACCATCAGCGCCCCCACCACCAGGCCCATGTCCAGCATGACCTGAAGCACCGTTCGGCGGTGAAAGTAGTGGTTGAAGATCTTGATCAAAACGAATTCCCTGGTGTGGTGCAGTGTCGGCAGGGCTGACACCTTTGGATGCGCCGGAAGAATAGCGCTTACTCCTAAGGGTAACAATCTTACGTGGCACCACTTTTTGCCAATTTGTTCATGAAAAGCCCAATTGCGAGCGATTGAATCGCCCACAAAAGCATTACCCGCTGGAATTCCGTGACGCTGATCACGAACGACAGGGCGCCACAAGCCACCAAACTGCCGCCCAGCGCCCAGGCCATCGGGTCGCGCCGCCGCAGCCCGCTGCCCAGCGCCACTACCGCCCAGGCCACCATGCCCACCAGGCCCAACACCCCCAACCACCCTCGCTCCGCCTTCAACTCAACCCACACGCTGTCAGCGTGCCAGGGCTGGTAGTACCCGGTGGCCACCGGCACCCAGTGCGCCAGGCCCTGGGTGAACGCCGGGTTGGCCAGGCGCTGCTGCCCGCCTGCGTCCCACAGCTCCACGGACTCCATCTCCACTTGCTGGCCAGTGTGGGCCGGGTACAGCGCCAGCCATTGAGCACGCTCAATGCCCCCCGCTTTGGTCGCCGGCAAGCGACCAAGCTGCACGCCGTGCCAGCCCGGTGCGTCCTCTCCCACACCGTCCAGCCGCAGCGATCGCCAGCGGCAATGCAGGTCGTGCAGCAGGTGGCGCTCGCACAGGCTCACCATCAGCCCCGCTCCCTCGCCGCTGGCCCGCACGCGCAAACGCCAGGGGCCCGGCCCCGGGTCGCCAAGCCGCTGCATCAGCGCCCAGCGGCTCAGCAGATCGGGGCGGGTGGGTGGCCCTTGCAGCCGCACCCGCGCCTGCCCCTGCTCGTCGGTCCATTGCGCGGCACCCGGCCATTCGCCACCGGCCACCTGCTGCCGGTAGCGGTCGGGCAAGCGCCCGGCGCCCATGCCCAACACCTGCTCGCCCAAGCCCTGCGGCAGCGCCAACACCGCGCCCCAGTGCGCCCAGCGCGCCAGCAAGTCGGCCTGGCCCCGGCCCATTCGCTCGGCCAGCGCCTGCCCACTCAGCCAGACCAGCCCCACCTGCAATGCAAGCGCCAGCCCCATGCACCACGCCGTCAGCGCCCCGCGCGTCGGTCGCCAACGCCACGCCCAGGCCACGGCCGCCATGGTCAGCACGGCAATGAGCGTGGCCAGCACCACGCCACGCGAATACGTGACGAGCACGGCGTACATCGCCCCCCACCACAAGGCCAGGGACGCCCACCAGCGCCAGCCGCGCGGCGCCACCCACAAGGCCCAAGCGGCCAGGGGCACGGTGAGCGCCAGGTAAGCGTCGATGGCGCCGCCGCCCAAGTGCATGTCCCAGAAGGTGCCCACGCTGCGGTACGGGCGGCTGAAATCAAGCAGGCCGGGGTACGCGGCGCGCTCCAGCAGCACGCCACCCACCACCCACACCAGGCCCGCCAGCAGACCCAGCAGCCAAGGCCTCAGCGCGGCCGGGCCCAGGAGCACCAGCCAGGGCGCCAGCACCCACAAGGCCAGCCAGCCCTTGGACTGGCGCAGCGCGTGCCAAGGGCTGCTGGCGTCGGCGTGCCAGGGGTCGCCGAGCCCGGCCAGTGCCGAGGCGTCCAGCCAGCCGCGCACCAGCCCCACCCAGGCCAACAGGCCCAGCAGCCACCACAGGCCGCGAGCCAACGCCCCGGCGCGCATCTGGCGCGGCGGCGGGCGCAGCCAGGCACCAGCGGCCACGGCCAGCAGCAAGAGGTCTGCTTCATTGATGAGGGTGTCGCCCGTCCAGGGCAGGAAGTCGAGCACCGGCAGCAAGGCGCCAAGCGCCGCCACGGCCCACAAGGGGCGGCGGGCCGCGATGGCCGCCATGGCCAGCACGCCCGCACCGGCCACCCACGGCGCCACCGGGTGGCGCCAGGCCAGCGCCAGGCCTCCCAGCAGGCACAGAAGACCCAGCAGGCCCTGCGCGCGCTGGGCCGTTAGCGTCAGACCAGCACTTCCGCGCACGGGGGATGCCCCAGGAAGGCCTGCGGGCTGGCGCTTGCCCCATAGGCCCCCGACTGGAACACCACCACCAGATCGCCTTCGTGGGCCGGCGCCAGGTCCACGCGCTCGCCCAGCACGTCCAGCGGTGTGCACAGCGGCCCCACCACCGACACGGTTTCGGTTTGCGTGGGGTTCACCTGCCGACCCAGTGCCAGCGGGTAGTTGCGCCGAATCACCTGGCCAAAGTTGCCCGAGGCGGCCAGGTGGTGGTGCAGGCCACCATCGGTGACCAGAAACACCTGTCCGCGCGATTCTTTGCGGTCGGTGACGCGGGCCACATAAACGCCCGCCTCGCCCACCAGGTAGCGCCCCAGCTCCAGCGCCAGGCGGGCGCCGGGCCAGTCGCGCTGGCGCTCGGCCTCAATGCCCGCCAGCGCGGCCGTCACGGGTTCAAGGTCGAGCGCCTGTTCGTTGGGGAAATACGGAATGCCCCAGCCACCGCCCAGGTTCACGTGGCGAATGGGCGCGGGCACATCGGCGGCCAGGCGCTGCACCATGGCCCACGACTCGCGCAGGGCCTGGGCGATCAGGGCGCCCTTGAGGTTCTGCGAACCCGCGTACACATGAAAGCCCTCAAAGGCCAGGCCCGCGTGCCCAATGTCGCGCAGCAACTGCGGCACGGCCTCGGCGTCCACCCCGAAGGGCTTGGCGCCACCGCCCATGCGCATGCCCGCGCCGCGCAGCTCAAAGTCGGGGTTCACGCGCACGGCCACGCGCGCGGGCAGGCCCAGGCGCTGGCTGGCCTCGGCCAGCACGGCCACCTCGCGGGCCGATTCCAGGTTCACCAGCACGCCGGCGGCCACGGCCTGCTGCAGCTCGGCGTCGCGCTTGCCGGGGCCGGCAAAGCTCACGTGGCTGGGGTCGGCGCCCGCGTCCAGCGCCACGGCCATCTCGCCGGCCGAGGCCACGTCCAGGCCGTCCACCAGCGGGCGGATGAAGCCCACCAGCGCAGGCATGGGGTTGGCCTTCACCGCGTAGTTCAAGCGCACGCCGGGCGGCAACGCGGCCCTGGCCTGGGCCACGCGCTGGCGCACGCGCTCGCGGTCGATGGCATAGAAAGGGGTTTGCCCCACGCGGGCGGCCAGGCGCCGCAGGGGGAGCCCACCCACCATGAGTTCGCCCTCGGGCGTGGCGTCGAATCCGTTGATGGCTGCGTTCATTGGGGGGCCTTGCTCTGGTCGCTCTCGGCCTTCCAGCGCGGCCGGTCGAGTTTTCCGTTGGGGTTGCGCGGCAGCGGGCTGCGCTGCCAGTGCACGGCGGCCGGCACCATGTAGGCGGGCAATTGCGCGCGGCAGTGCTGCTGCAGGGCGGCGGTGAGCTCGGCGTCGCTGCGCGTCGGTTCGGCCGGCACCGCGCCCACGTGGATCACCTGGCCCAGCACCTCGTGCTCAATGCCCACGGCCAGCACCTCGTGCACCAGGCCGCTGGCGTGAATGGCCTCTTCCACCTCGGTGGGGCTGACCCGGTAGCCCGAGGTCTTGATCATCTCGTCGCGCCGGCCCACGAAGTACAGGTAGCCCTCGGCGTCGCGTCGCACCGTGTCGCCCGAGAACACCGCCACCTCGGGCAAGGGCACGCCTTCGCGCCCCGGCACCAGCGCGGCGGGCAAGGGCCGAAAGCGCAAGGCGGTGTCGTCGGGCCGGTTCCAGTAGCCCTGCGCCACCAGCGGGCCACGGTGCACCAGCTCGCCAGGCTCGTCAGGCGCGCACTCGGTACCGTCTTCGCGCAGCACCAGAATCTGCGCGTTCGGGATGGCGCGGCCGATCGAATCGGGACGGCGGTCCACCTCGGCCGGTGGCAGGTAGGTGGAGCGAAAGGCCTCGGTCAGGCCATACATGAGGTAAGGCAGGGCCTTGGGCGCGCGCTGGCGCAGGCGCTGCAGCGTGGCACCGGGCATGCGCCCGCCGGTGTTGGCCCAGTAGCGCAAACGGGCGGTGGCCTCGGGCGGCCAGTCGAGCGCCGCCAACTGGCCATAGAGCGGCGGCACCGCCGTGAGGCCGGTGACGCCCTCGCGCGCCATGGCGGTGAGCACGTCGCGCGGCATCAGGTAATTGAGCAGCACCACCCGGGCGCCCACCAGCGCCGCCGTGGTGAGCTGGCTGAAGCCGGCATCGAACGACAGCGGCAGGGCCGCCAGCAATGTGTCCTCGGCCGTGTTGTGCAAATAGCTGGCCACGCTGGCTGCACCGGCCACCAGGTTGCGGTGCGACAGCACCACGCCCTTGGGCCGGCCGGTGCTGCCCGAGGTGTAGAAGATGGCGGCGATGTCGGTGTCCAGCCGATCGGGCAATGGCTCGGGCTCGGCGGCCAGCAGCTCGCGCCAGGGCAACAAGGGCACCGGCGCCGTGACCACGCCCTCATCGCACAGCACCGCCAGGCGCAGCGTGGGGCACTGCGGCAACCATTCGTCCAGCGAAGCCAGGCGTTGGGCGGTGGTGATGAGCAGACAAGCGCCCGCGTCTTGCACGATGTGGGCCACCTGCGCGGGCTTGAGCACGGGGTTGGCGGGCACCAGCACGCCGCCGGCGGCGGGCACACCATAGCTGGCCACCACGGTGGCGGGGCGCTTGTCGAGCCACACCACCACGCGATCACCAGCGCGCAGCCCTTGCTGGCGAAGGCCGGTGGCCAGGGCTTGAATGTCGCGGCCGAGGTCGGCGTAGGTGATGTGCTCAGACCCCGAGGTCAGGGCCTGCCGCTGGGGCCAGCATTGCGCCGCGCGCAAGGGCAAATGGTGCAGCAGCGCAGGCAAATGCCCGGCCGCGAAATCGGGCGTGGGTGACATGCGCGGGATGTTACGCGACCTAGAATCCATCAACCATTGAGCCACCCTGCCCTTTTGCCTGTGTATGAATGACCTTTTGCCCGATGTCTTGCGCGTGATCGATCAGGCGCTTCACCTCAACGGCCGCGCCGCCGATTTCACCGCCGACACGGCCCTGCTGGGCGCCCTGCCCGAGCTCGATTCCATGGCCGTGCTGGCCCTGATCACCGGGCTGGAAGGCCACTTCGGCGTTGCCTTCGCCGACGACGACCTGCGCGGCGAGATGTTCGCCACCGTGGGCTCGGTGTGTGAAGGCGTGGCCCAGGCCATGGCCAGCAGCGGCACCTGAGCCCATGGCCGCGGCCCAGCCCCAGGTGTTTTTTCTGCCCGTGGGGGACGGCCAGCGGCTGTGCATTTTTCACCCGCCACAAGGCGCCGCGCCACGTGGCCGCGTGCTCTACCTGCACCCCTTCGCCGAAGAAATGAACGCCTCGCGCCGCATGGCCGCCGCCACGGCGCGGGCCATGGCGGCCGATGGCTGGGCGGTGCTGCAAATTGACCTGCTGGGCTGCGGGGACAGCAGCGGCGTGCTGGAAGACGCCACCTGGAAAGCCTGGGTGCAAGACGGCGTGGCCGCTGCGCAGTGGCTGAGCCAACAGCCCTTGCCATCTGAAGGGCCTCTGTGGCTGTGGGGCCTGCGCACCGGCGCGTTGCTGGCTGGCCACGTGGCCGAGCAGTTGCCAACGCCCGCCCACCTGCTGCTGTGGCAAGGCGCCGCCAAAGGGCAGACCCTGCTGCAGCCCTGGCTGCGCCTGGCCACCGTGGCCCAGATGATGGGCCAGGCCACGGGCCAGCGCAGCGCGGCACAGCGCCTGGCCGAAGGCGAAACCGTCTACCTGGGCGGCTACCCCGTCACCCCCTTCCTGGCCGAGGGCCTTGGCCGCGCACAACTGCACCCGCCCAGCCACGGCAAGGCCGGGCGACTGGTGTGGCTTGAGGTGGGCGACACCACCACACCAGCGGCCGCCCGCGCGGTGCAGCCGTTCGAGGCGGCTGGCTGGCGGGTGCACCAGCAGGCCGTGGCGGGCCCGCCGTTCTGGCAAGTGGTCACCGGCGAAACGGCCCCGGCCTTGATCGAGGCATCGGTGCAAGCCTTGCAAGAGGACACGCCATGCTGAACGTGACCGAGCGCGCCATCTGGATCGACGGGCCGCAAGGCGCCATGCTGGGCGTGCTGAGCGAATGCAGCGACACAGCCCAGCGCCAAGGCGTTGGCCTGCTGATCGTCAGCGGTGGCGCGCAGTACCGGGCCGGCGCGCACCGGCAGTTCGCGACGCTGGCCCGCACCCTGGCCGACCAGGGCTTTGCGGTGCTGCGCTTTGACTTGCCCGGCGTGGGCGACAGCCCGGGCGAGCCGCTGGCCTTCGAGGCGAGCGCGCCGTCGGTGGCTGCCGCAATAGACGCGCTGCAGGCCCAGGTGCCCTATGCCCCACGCGTGGCGCTGTGGGGCCTGTGCGATGGGGCGTCTGCCTGCTTGCTGCACCAAGACGAACGCGCCGACGAGCGCGTGGCCGGCATGGCCTTGCTCAACCCCTGGGTGCGATCTGAGCAAACCCTGGCCGCCGCCCACCTGAAGCTCTATTACCGCGACCGCCTGCGCCAGCGCGACTTCTGGCGCAAGCTGGCGCGTGGTGGCGTGGGCTTGCAGGCGATTCGCGAACTGGCGCAGACGGTGCGCAGGCGGCTTTCGCCACCGGCCGCGCCACTGCCCTTTCAGGCCCGCATGGCGCGGGCCTGGCTGGCGTTTGACAAGCCGGTGTTGCTGCTGCTGAGCGAAAAAGACATCACTGCCCGCGAGTTCGACGAGGCCCTGACCGACCGCGCCGTGTGGGGCGATGGCGCGCAGCGGCCCAATGTGCAGCGGGTGAACCTGAGCGGGGCAGACCACACCCTGTCAGACCCCAGCGCCGCACTGGTCATGCAATCGCACACCCTGCGGTGGCTGGCGCAATTGGGCTGAGATTGCCCGGGCCGAGGGGCCTGGCAGTGTCGCCAGGCTTTACAGGCCGGTATCGGAATTCACCTAAGTCATTGATTTTCTTACTTGGCACGGTAGCTGCTTTATGTAGTCGCGTCGCCACCGGCGGCTCGATAAACCCCAAGGAGAGAATCCATGAAATTGAAGCAACTCGCGGCCTCTCTGGCACTCGCCGCCGCCGCGTCTACGTCTTTCGCCACCACCGTTCTGCCCGGTAGCGAGACCAGCCTGCAGACGATCATCAATGACCTGTACACCTGCAGCGATTGCTCGGGCACCGCTGCTGCGCCGGACGTGAACGCCGACCAGGCCAACGAAGTGGGCCAGTTCCAGATTGAAGCCTCCAGCGGCTCGATCGCCACCATGATCATCGAAGTGGCCGGCAACTCGGCCAGCAACACCTTCGGTATCTACGACGTGAACAACGCGTCCAACTACCTGCAACTGTTCTCGGGCGCCGCTGGTGCCGGCTATCGCAGCTCGCTGCTGGTGTCGGTGGTGAACGGTGCCTACAAGTTCACCGCTACCCTGTACGACGAACTCGGCGACCTCGTGAGCGTGGTGCAGAAGACCTTCTCGTCTTCGACCTTCGGCTACTACCTCGGCTCCGCCAGCGGCCCGGCCTTCTACTCCGAAGCCACCAAGAACAACGGCGACGACAACATGGTGGCCTACCAGGGCGATGGCGACCGCATCAAGGTGGGCGACAACGACCCCGCCAAGTGGGGTTCGTCCAGCTACATCCTGGCCTGGGAAGACCAAGCCCTGTCGGGTTCCGACAAGGACTACAACGACCTGGTGGTGTACGTGGAATCGGTGACCCCGGTGCCCGAACCCGCTTCGCTGGCCCTGCTGGGCCTGGGCCTGGCCGGCATCGCTGCCGCTTCGCGCCGCAAGCAAAAGCAAACCTGATTGCCTTCGGGCATCCAGCGCAAAAGGGGAGCTTCGGCTCCCCTTTTGTTTTGGGTAAAGCAGGAAAGGCAGGGGCGCTCAGCGCCCGCCGCGCCACTGTGCGCGCAAGCGCCCCAGGCCATGGCGTGCGGCCTGCACCCAGCCCATGGGGTGGCGCTGGTCAAAGGCCAGCAGGCCCACGCGCTCGCGGCGCTGGGCCATCCAGTCGGCCTTGTAGGCGTCGTCGCCGCTGAGGTAGTCCACCTCTTGCACGCGATCCACGTCCATGGCGTGGCGCATCAGGGCCGCCGTCAGCACCGAGCCCGGCGAGAGCTTTTGCGTGCCCTCCACATAGGCCAGCTTGAAGATGCAGGCGCTGCCGCCGTGCACCAGCCAGAGCTGCGCGGCCAGCGGGCGCCCATCGAGCCACAGCACCCCCAGGCGCAACCAGCCTTGCTGTGCGGCCCGCTGAATGAGGGCGGGCACAAAACCCGCTGGCTGCTCGGCCTGCTTCCAGCTTTGGGCGTACACCTCGGCATAGGCCCGTGCGGCTTCGTCCAAGGCAGGGCCGGGAGCGGTGTGAATGTCAATGCGCCAGGCACCCGCGCGCTGCAAACGGCGTTGGCCGCGCTCCACGCTGTGCCGCAAAGGCGAAGGCCGCTGGGCCCAATAGGCCTCAAAGCCACCGGCCGGCACTGGCTGGTACCAGTTGGCAAAAGCAAAGAAACGGCTGGTCCACCACCCGCTGGCGCGCAGCTCGCTTTCCAGCGCGGCCAGCCAGGGCGCATCGGCGTCTAGCGGCTGCAGGCGCAGCGACCCGCCCGGGCGCAGGCCGCGCAAGGCCTTTGAGAAACCGGCAAGCGGCCCCGGGGTCGCCACCGGCATGGGCCCGTACAGGCCCGAGTAGTAGTTGGCCAGCGCCTGCAGCCCGTGCCCACCGGGCCCGCGCATCAAGGGCAGCACGCCGCCATTGGGCAGCGGGCACCGCAGCACCTGCGGCGGTGTCACGAAGCCGTGATCGCGCAGCAGTTCAAACCACGCGGCGCTTTGAAACAGGCCACCGCCGCTCATGCTGGTGGCTCAGCGTTCGTCAACGGCCAATGGCCAGGTACTCGATGCCCAGGCCGCGCACAAAGGCCGGGTCATACAGGTTGCGGCCATCGACCACCACGGGCTGCTTCAGCCGCTCTTTGATGAGGTCAAAGTCAGGGCTGCGGAACTCTTTCCACTCGGTCACGATGACCAGCGCATCGGCGCCGTGCAGCGCCTCGTTGGGCGTCTCGGCATAGCGCAACTGATCGCGCTCGCCCAGCACGCGGCGGGCCTCGTGCGTGGCCACCGGGTCGTAGGCGGTGACGGTGGCGCCAGCGGCCAGCAGGTCATCAATCAGGGTCAGGCTGGGGGCCTCGCGCATGTCATCGGTGTTGGGCTTGAAGGCCAGGCCCCAGAGCGCGAAGTGCCGACCCGCCAGGTTGGCCCCGAAGCGGCGGGTGATCTTGCCGGCGAGCACGCGCTTCTGCGCGTCGTTGGCGGCCTCTACCGCCTTGAGCACCTGCAGCTCGACACCGGCCTTGTCAGACGCGGTCTTGATCAGCGCCTTCACGTCCTTGGGGAAGCACGAGCCACCGTAGCCGCAACCGGGGTAGAGGAAGTGGTAACCAATGCGCGGGTCAGAGCCAATGCCCTGGCGCACCATCTCAATGTCGGCGCCCAGCTTCTCGGCCAGGTTGGCCAGTTCGTTCATGAAGCTGATGCGCGTGGCCAGCATGGCGTTGGCCGCGTACTTGATGAGCTCGGCGCTGCGCGTGTCGGTGACCACCAGGCGCTCGTGGTTGCGCTGGAAGGGCGAGTACAGCGCGCGCATGAGGTGAATGGCCTGCTCGTCGCTGGCGCCCACCACGATGCGGTCGGGCCGCATGAAATCGTCCACCGCCGCGCCCTCTTTCAGGAACTCGGGGTTGGACACCACCGAAAACGGCGTGTTCACGCCACGCTGGCGAAGTTCGTCTTCAATGGCGGCCTTCACCTCGTCGGCAGTGCCCACCGGCACGGTGCTCTTGTCCACCACCACCTTGTAGTCGGTCATGAGGCGGCCAATGTTGCGGGCCGCGGCCAGCACGTACTGCATGTCGGCCGAGCCATCTTCGTCGGGCGGGGTGCCCACGGCGATGAACTGGATGGTGCCGTGGTTCACAGCGCGGGCCACGTCGGTGGTGAAGTGCAAGCGGCCGGCGGACACGTTGCGCTTGACCATCTCCTCCAGGCCGGGCTCGTAGATGGGAATGCCGCCAGACTCCAGAATGCGAATCTTCTCGGGGTTCACGTCGAGGCACAACACATCGTTGCCCACATCGGCCAGGCAAGCCCCGCTCACCAGCCCCACATAGCCCGTCCCTATCACTGTGACTTTCATGCGTTCTTTCGGTTGAGGTGTATCACCTTGATAAACAACCGCCGCATGATAGCGGCCCAAAATGACGACTTTGATTGCACGCAATATGTCTGGTGTGAAACGCATCACCCTTCTGGGCATCTTGGTGGCCGCGGTGGCGCTGGCCCTGCTCGCCACGACCTGGCCAACCGGGCAGCAGGCGTTGGCGGCGGCGCAGGAACGATCGCCGCAGGAATGGATTCGCTACCTGCTGCGCCGGCTGGAAGGGCACCCCAAGCTCGAAGCCGTGCTGGTGCCGCCCCTGCACGCCGCGCAGCGACACATTGAACGGGAGCCGCCCGCCGGGCCCCTGCCGTCGCTGGGCAAGGGGCAGCAAGCGCAAAGCCTGTTGCCCAGCGTGAGCGGCCTCACCCAGACTTTGCGGGTGGACACCCCCCAGGCCATTCGCGAGGCGCTCTTGAACGCCCAGCCGGGCACGCAGATCGTGGTGGCGCCTGGGCTCTACCCCTTCTCCACCAAGCTGCGCCTGGGGCACGACGGCCAGCCCGGCGCCCCCATTGCCTTGCGCGCCGCCCAGCCCGGCACCGTGTGGTTCACCTTTGAGCAAGTGGAAGGCGTGCTGGTGGACAAGCCCCACTGGGTGTTCGAGAACCTCGACATTCGTGGCACCTGCACCCGCCACGAAGACTGCGAACACGCCTTTCACGTGGTGGGCCGCGCCACCCATGCGCTGATCCGCAACAACCGCCTGAGCGACTTCAACGCCCACATCAAGGTGAACGGTTGGGACGGCCACTGGCCAGACCACGGGCAACTGCTGCACAACACCCTGACCAACAGCAACCCGCGCGAAACCATCAAGTCGGTGACCCCGTTTGACCTGGTGGGCGCCAGCCACTGGCGCGTGGAAGACAACTGGGTCACCCACTTCGTGAAGGCCTGGGGCAATGGCGTGGCCTTTGGCCTGTTCATGAAGGGCGGCGGCGAAGGCGGAAAGATTGAGCGCAATCTGGTGGTGTGCACGCCAAGCGGCATCTCGCGGCCCGGTGTGCGCGTGGGCATCTCATTTGGCGGCGGTGGCACCGACCCAGCCCTTTGCCGCACCAAAGACTGCGAGGCCTACGAACACCGCCAAGGCCTGGCGGCCAACAACATCGTGGCCCACTGCAACGACGTGGGGCTGGACGTGAACCACAGCCGCGACATCACGCTGGCCCACAACACGCTCATCAACACCGCTGGCGTGTCCGCGCGGCGCCCACCCAGCCAGGCACGGCTGCAAAACAACCTGATTGACGGCCACCTGGGCGCGCGCGGTGGCAGCGAACTGGTGGCACAAGACAACCTGGCCTTGGCCCCGGACAGCATGCTGGCCAATGCCGACGCCCTGCAGCTTGACTGGGCCCAGCGCCCGGCCGACGCCCCCCGCCTGAACGCAGTGCCGCTGGACTTCTGGCGCCGCCCGCGCGACGTGGTGAACGCCCCCGGCGCCCTGCGCTGAGCACCGCCATTTAATACCAGCCAATTAATCCGATTGGGTTCAATGTAATCAATTGAAACCCGCTTTTCGCTGTAAATGCGAAGGGCGTGGAATTTCAATTGGTTACCCCGTGTATCCCGGTTTCAGGGGACAAGCCGGGGACAATTCCCACACCGGCGGTAAGCGCTTGCCGCTGGTCACCCCTCTCGCCTGCTCGCCAGGCACGGTCTGCCACCCCCTTTTCCCTGCCAGGAGCCCCTGTTTCGCTCAAAAACAGGCCAAATGAATGCTTTTGTTTACTTGAATGCCATCTATCGCCAGCGCGCCGCCGCTTGGCTACGTGACTTTCCGCACATCCGTTGCGAAGAACAGCCCGTCAGACACCCCCCAGTTCGGAACTTTGTCACACCTAAAGTCCGCCCGCAGGACGCCGAGACAGAGGACATCCCAAGCGAATTTCGTGAATTAGCTCACGCTTCGCGAAGGCCCCAGAGCAGACTTCTGAATACTTTTCGATTCGATTCCCAAAGCGCCAGAAGCCTATTGATTGGTTTCATTGAATTTCGCCAACTGCCATGAACATCGAATTGATTAACCGAGCCAAACTGATCTCGGCACGCCCCTGGATGCTGGGCGCCCTGGCCCTGGCGGTGCTGACCGCCTGCGGCGGCGGTGGAGGCGGTGACCCGACCGACGCCGCCATGGACGAGGCCGCCCGCGCACGCGCCGCCAAGAACAAGGGCAACACCACCACCTCCGGTAGCACCACCACCACCTCGGGTAGTACCACCACTACCTCGGGTAGCACCACCACCACCGGCACCGCTTCAGGTAGCACCACCACCACCACCGAAGGCTCAACCACCGGCACCACCACGGGCACCACCACTGGCGGTACAGTCACCTCCCCGACCCCAACGCCGACCCCCGTGCCCGTGGGACCTTTTGCTTGCGCCACCGACGCCATCACCTGCGTGGAAGTGACGGCCACCGCCAGCGTCACCCAGGCCAGCGTGCCCGTGACCTTTGGCCAGCCCTTCCGCGCCGGCGACTGGCAGCACACCACCCAAGGCCTGGTGGCCAAGGTGGACGGTGTGGCCGTGCCCCTGCAGACCGACGAAATCTCGTCGCACCGCGACGGCTCTGCCCGCTTCGCCGTGCTGAGCGCCCAGCTCAACAACCTGCAGCCCGGCCAGAGCAAGATCATCAACCTCTACACCGGCACCAAGACCACCAGCACCCCCAACGTGCCGGCCAACCCCGACTGGAACCTGGAACTCGAAGCCCAGGTGTTTGACGCCAACGGCAACGTGGTGGCCACCCTGGTTGCCCAGCCCCAAGCCCAACTGGCGGCCCAAATCTCCAGCGGCAGCGGCCGCCGCCTGGCCGGCGCCGTGGCCACCGAATACACCGTGGCCCTGCCCTTCAAAGACAAGGCCACCGGCACCCAGCACCCCCACCTGACCGCCCGGCTGCATACCCGCCTGGTGGACGGCGGCCAGCGCATCCGCACCGACGTGGTGATGGAAAACACCCGTACCTGGACGGCCAACCCCGGCAACATCACCTACTCGTTTGCCGTGAAGCGCAACGGCAGCACCATCTACACCCAACCCAAGTTCACCCACTACCACCACGCCCGCTGGCACAAGGTGCTGTGGACTGGCGCTTCGGCCGAGCCGAAAGCTCGGGTGCGCCACAACATGCCTTACTTCATGGCGAGTAAGGCAATCTGGAATTACAACCTCAACCTGACCATTCCAGAGACGGCTCTTTCTTCCTTCTATTCGCAGTACACGCAAGCGAAAGCCAATCAAGCCAGCCTTGGCCCGATGGCCAACTTGCTGATGACTGCCTATTTCCCGACCACGGGTGGTCGCCCGGAAATAGGGCCGGTTCCTCAATGGACGGCCATGTATCTCATCTCTCAAGATGAGCGAATGAAGGAAGTAATGCTTGCGCACGCTGATGTTGCAGGTGCGGTACCCGTTCACTATCGTGATGAATCTTCTGGCCAGCCACTGGATCTTGATCGATACCCTAATGTCTCTACGATGCGGGGCACCTCCCAACCCGCACTCCCAACGCTGGTCAATGCAGCCACTATCTGGGAACCCGACACTGGACACCAAGGGTCGTTTGCTTATGTGCCATACTTGATTACAGGGGATGCCTTCTTTCAAGAAGAACTGATGTTCTGGGCTGCATGGAACCTTACAGCCATGAGTCCTGGGTACCGAAGCTATGGGCAAGGCTTGCTATGGGAAGATCAGGTGCGTGCCCAAGCATGGATGATGCGCGCTCTCGGAGATGCCTCCAGAATTATCCCTGACAACCACGCAATGAAGGGCTACTTTAAAACCAGACTCTCCAACAACCTTGAGTGGTTTTATCAAAATTGGATCGCGTCGCCTGCCGCCGACGTTTCGCCAATGGGCTCCCCGGTCAATCCGTACGCCACCAATCAAGTAGGACCATGGCAAAACGACTTTTGGGCAATTGTGATGGCACAAAACGCGGAGGCAGATGAGCCAAGGGCAAAAGAACTAGTCAACTGGGTTAGCAAGCTCGGAGTTGGTCGTTTTCTAAATGAGTCACAGGGCTTCTGCCTTGCAAAAGCGGCCGCCTACTACCTTCAACTGAAAAATTCGAGCAATAATTGGATCACGACTTGGAGTGAGCTCGCACAGGTTAACTTCCCTGGAATAAACTGTTCTGATCCGCTTGAATATGATGGCTATCCAACTTGGTCAGGCGGGTACGCAGCAAATGCACGAGCCATGCTCGCAGCTACGGCCAATGTCGGCGTTCAAAATGCAGCTAGCGCATACTCTCTTTGGAAGTCAAAGACACCGCTAATGGATAACGACTTCCCTAACAACCCGACTTGGGCAATTGTTCCACGCTAATTGAAACAACTTATATGAATTTAATAATGGCACCATGAGGTGCCATTATTTTTTGACACAAAGCATTCGCCATTGAAGAAAGCGAATTGATTAACACAACGCAATATATAAAATTATTCGATAAATACAAATTATAAAACTCATTTATCAATTCCGCCCAAAAGGCTCGCAACCCCAACCTTATGAGCACAATCTCGAAGCTGAAAGTTTCCACTCAGATCACGAGACAAATCGCGAAACTCGTTGTTAGGCGATACCCGCTTGTACCCCTCAAACTTGATCTGTGAGAAGTGCCCGGCACTGAAGTCCTTCTCCTTCAACGCCAAGACCTTGCCGCCATGGCGCCGTTTCCAGTAATAGATGCCAGTTCCGTGGTCCCAGTAATAGTTCGGCAGTTGCGGATCACCAGAGTTGACCGAGCGATTTCGATGAGACTGGAAGTTCAACCACCAGCCACACCCCTTTTCGTATTGGTCGCGGCTGGCCGAGCGCGTGGTGCAGCCGATCAATTCCCAGAAACGGCGATGGCGCAGTGAAAAGAGGTCTCGCCACCCTGCAGTGCTCACGGCAGCGGTGGTGCCGTCGGGTAAGCCAGCAAACAACTGGGCCATCTCACGCATCTTGGGTTCAGGCAGCAGCAGGTCTGAGTGCCAGAAAGCAATTCGATCCACGAACAAAAAGGCGAACTCCAGCGGGAAGTGCGGATACAGCACCGGCAGATTCAGGCCGGCATTGAAGTCCACCACCACCGCACCTGGTACCACGGTTTCCGGCACATCCGATCTGGGGTCGAAGCCCACCACAGGCGTCCAACCCGCGTTCTGCACCAGGCGCTGCTGCAGCAAGCACCAGTCGGAATCGACGTTCCAGCAGAGCCACGGCCGGGCAACGCCCTTGAGCGCATCGGCCCACCGTTCGGCTGCACGAAAAACGGGTTCCACGTCGTCTCCCCATGCCTCCCAGTTGCCCATGCCCTTGCGGTATTCGGTAGACCTTTTGTCCATCATGTCATTCGTCTTTGCATTGTTTCGTCAGGGGCCGGCGGCGTTACGTGAGTCTGCGGCTAGCACCTACTCCCTGGCTGGGCCCAAAGCCGACGCAGCACACAGAACCACTGGCTGCGCCACCCGGCAAACGCACGCCACTTTACTCAGTAAGCAAGCAGATTGTGCGAAATTTAGTAGAACAAGAACGAATGGTTCGTGATAAGACGCATACGCTAGGCCTATACCTGTAGCATTCGCGGCTTCGGCGCATACGCGCTCAATGGGTTCAGTTACACCAGCGCGCATAGGCCAGTCGCGAGCGGTGTGCTGGCCTCGTGCCCCAAGTGGAAAACAGCCGCGTGTCCTCGGTTCGTCAAAAAGTCGCCCTGCAGTTCGTTGTCAGCAACCTGGCCCTGGTGGCCAACTTTGTGCTGACCATCGTGCTGGCCCGCCTGCTCAGCCCACAGGACATTGGCATCTTCTCCATGAGCGCCGTGCTCATGGCCGTGGCCCACGTGTTTCGGGACTTTGGCGTCACAGCATTCATCAAGCGCGAAAAGGAACTCACACACGAGAGCCTGCGCAATGCCTTAGGGGTGCTGCTGCTGACCTCATGGACCGTTGCTGGGGTCATGTTTCTGAGCGCCCCCTACTGGGCCGATTTCTTCCGTGAGGCACGGGTGGTGCCCGTGGTACAAGTTTTGGCACTTGGCTTCGTGTTCATCCCGTTCGGCGCCATTCCCATGGCGATCATTCAACGCGAGATGGCGGTGGAAAAATCGGCGCGCATCACAGCGGTGACCACGGTGGTGTTCTTCGGCTCATCTGTCGGGCTGGCGCTGGCCGGCTTCGGCCCCATGACCATGGCATGGGCGAACCTGATCAACATCATCGTCACCGGGGCCATGGCACGTTGGGCATTGGGCAGGCCATTGCCCTGGCTGCCGGCCTTTGGGCAGATCAAATCCATCGTGCACTTCGGCCTGGGCAACCTGCTCACTGCCCTGCTCAAGGCGGCCGACAACGCCCTGCCCGATATCTTGCTGGGCCGCAAGATGACGCCGGCCGATGTGGGCCTGTTCAGCCGAGCCAACTCCACGGTGAACATGGTGAGCACGGCCCTGCTGCCCACCGTGAACTACTTTGCCCTGCCCTACATGGCCAAAGTGCACCACGCCAACGGCCCGGTGGCCCACGAGTACCTGCGGGCCACGTCTCTGATCAACGCGCTAATGCTGCCCGCCTTGGCAGCCATTGCGGTGCTGGCGCAAGACATCGTGGTGTTTCTGTACGGAGCAGCATGGCTAGATGCTGTGCCCGCCATTCCTTGGCTATGCCTGGCCTACGCCGTGAGCAGCTTGTTCACGCTCAGCGCGCCCGCCCTCACCGGCGTAGGCAAGCCCTATGCCGCCATTGGCCCCACGGCCTTGCTGGTGGTGGCCAAGGTAGCGTGTGCGCTGTGGCTGATGGACGGCACGCTCAGCACCTTTGCCCTGGCAATCGCTCTTGGCCAACTGCTGAGCCTTCCCTACCAGTTGTGGATTCACCAGCGCCACCTGAACCTGCCGTGGACCGATTGGGCCAAGAGCACGCTGCCGCTGATGGCGCACACCGCGCTAGTGGGGGCGATGTGCTTCGCTATTCGTGAAGCGTTGCCCGAGCAGACACCCGCGTGGGTCGCCATCGCCACCGTGGGCGTAGGAGCCGCGGCCTCTTTCCTGGTGGGCTGCTTCCTGTTGTCGCTGCCCATGGCCGACGAATTGAAGCGTCTGCAACACGCGGTGCTGCACCGCACGCGCAGCAACACATGAGCTCACGGCCTGATCGACACGCCTTGCACAGACCGCCCGCCAACGCCCATGGCCTATTGAGCGGTCACACAAAACTGGGCATCGCCTGACAAGATGGTGCCCCACCTATTGACCACCATGACCAAGCCCCGCGTTTCCGTCGTCATCCCTGTGCGCAATGGCAAGGACTACATCCAGGAAGCCCTGGACAGCGTGCTGCAGCAGTCGTTCACCGATCTAGAGTTGCTGCTCATTGACGACGGCTCCACCGACGACGACTACGACCGCTACGCCCTGCAAGACGAGCGCATTCGGGTGATTCACCTCACTGGCAACGGCGTCTCGCGCGCCCGCAACGTGGGCATGGCGCAATCGCGCGGCGAGTTCATTGCGTTTCTGGATGCCGATGACGTTTGGTTCCCCGGCAAACTTGAGGCGCAGGTGCGCTACTTCGACGCCCACGCCGACGTGGGCGTTGTCTTCGGCAAGTTCATTCGCTGGCCAGCACAGCCCGATGGCGGCTTTGCACCGGCCAGCTCACTTGTTCAAGACGTTGCCCAGTTGAGCAAGACAGAAGAAGAACGGTCGGGCTGGCTGTACACCCGGCTGCTTGACGGCCTCTTAGTGGGCATGAACACCGCCGTGGTACGACGCTCGGTGTATGAGGCGATTGGCGGGTTCAATGAGTCCATGCGACAGGGCGAGGACTACGACTTCTGGTTGCGGGCTTCACGGGTGGCCGAGATGCATTCGCTTGATAGCGCAGTGGCGCTCTACCGCATCCACTCGGCCAGTGCCATGCATCGTCTGTCCTCGGATAACCATTTGGCCAATCTCCTCAAGGCAGCGTCCATGCGCTGGGGCTTAGAGACCCACGATGGTCAGGCCTTGCCAATCAAGTATTTCCACAAACGTTTGGGGAAAGTGGCTTTTGACCACGCCTACGCCCACTACTGGCATGGGCAGCGGGTAGTAGCACGAGCCGCGTTTTGGCAGGCGCTAAAAAGGGGCCACCGCCCAATGCGTTGCCTCGTCTACATCGCCCTGTCGTTCTGGGCAGGGCATGCCAAGGCATCAGGTGCCTGATCGGCTGGCCAATCGCCAGTGCAAACGCTGGCTAGTATTCAGCGCCAAGCCGCGTACCCCCGTTGCGACGAGGCCTTTGAGGAAGTAATGCTCTTCATTGGCGAAGTCCCGCTTCGCCGCGCTATCGCCCTCTCCCCGGTCGATGCAGTCGATGCCTCTGGCCTGTGCCCCCAACAGAATGTGGCGGTACAGAATGCGCCCTGGTGAGTAGGCCGAATAACGGCTGTCGTACACCGGAAACCAGTAATGCAAGAGTGGCCCGCACTGCAACCCGAAATGCCCGGCGACCCATTGCGCTCCGCAATGCAGCACGCTAAGCAAGGGTTGGCAATCGGGATCTGCAGCTTTCACCAGATACGCCAGCAGGCGCGCGTTCGCGGGGTCAAGCAGTGCGCCACCGTCATGGCCGGTGCGTTGGTACTGGGCGTTCTTCAAGGCCACCAGACAGTCAAGGTCTTGATCTGGCGTGCTGGACTGCATCTCAAACCGAATAACGCCGTGTTCGGCCACCAGCTTGCGCTCGCGCCGCTCGGTGTCGCTCACCAGCTTTTTGTCTTGGGTGCGCAGCCATTCCCAGTGGGCATCGCCGCCATCGGGGTGAATGCGCGTGCGCAGCCCTTTTCTGGGGCTGTCGCCAGTTAGGCCATGGGCCGCCTGGCTTTCGTCCAGATGAGTGAAGTACAGACACGGCACACGGGCTGCGCGCAGAAGTTCGGCCCAATCCAGCTTGACGCCCGGGCGCGCCAGCAATCCGAAGTAGTCGGTCATGTGGCGGCCCACCGGCTCGCGCATGCCCAGCCGCCCCAGCCAACCCGTTGCGCGCTGCAAGGGCATCACGCCCACCAGCTCATCTGCACGCCAACACAGCAGCACGTCCACCGGACCAAGCGTTTCGTTTACCGCTTCGGCATAGGTGGGCGACAAGAAGGCCCAGCGTGAGGACTTGCTCTGGTTAAGCAAGTGAGCCCAGCCGCTGCGCTCGGAAGCACTGAGTGCCTCAAAAGGTTTGCGCTGGATGCGCAGGTGTTGGGCACTCATGCCTGGGCTGCCCCTTGCACTGGTCGGAAAAACAAGAACATGGCCAACCGGGCCGGGTCGATTCGCCCGTTGCGGGTTGTCCAGGCGTTCTCGGGCAAATGAATGCGGGGCACATCAAAACGCAGTTGCGGCAGGTGGGCCACGTTGGCCAGGCAGGGGTTGCTGTCAAACACCACCTCAAAGCCAGCGTTTTTCAACAGCTCTCGACTGGCGTCGTTTTTCACGCCGTGGGGGTACGAGAGCGACAGGTCTTCCAGCCCCAGGGCGCGCAGGTGGCTTCGGCATTCGGTGATCTCGGCGCCGGGGTTGGCGGCGTAGGCAATGGGCGAGTGCGAATGGCCGTGGCCGCCCAGGTCAAAGCCGTTGTCGGTCCATTGGCGCAGGTCGTCAGTGGTCACCATTTGCCGCTCGGCAATTTCTTGCAGCACGCGGGGGTCTGCCTGCGCGATCACCTGGCGGCGCTGCGCCTCGGGCAGGCCTGCCAGTTGAGCGGCCACGCGCTGGCTGAAGCCGGGCTGGGTGGCGGCGTTGGCCGGCATGCCCAGCGCCTGCAGCAGCTTGGGCGCGGTTTGGGGGTTGGCCAACACGGCCACGGCGGCGTCTTGCCACCAGCGGGGCTGCGCCAGGTCTACCACCTCGGTGGCCAGGAACAAAAGGGCCGGCAGGCCGCGCTTCTTCAGCTCGGGCATGGCGAACTGCACCGTGTCGCGCCAGCCATCGTCAAAGGTGATGAGCAGCGGGCAATCGGGCAACTGGCCTTTGCCGTCGATGGCGGCTTTCACCTGGGCCAGGCTGACGGCGTGGTAATGCCGGGCCACAAAGTCCAGCGTGCGGGCAAAGCCTTCCACGCTGAAGGCGAACTCGCGCTCGGACTGGGCCAACGCGGGCGACCCAGCAGGCAGCACGCGGTGAAACATCAGCACCGTGAGCGCGTGCCGGTTGCGGCGCCGGTGCCAGGCCCCCAGCACACCCGAGCGGTACAGCGCCGCGCGCACGGTGTCTTTGATGGTGCTGGCAACGCTCATGTGGCCACCTCGGGCACTTGCATGGGCTCGGTCATCAAATTGCGCGCGAGTTGATAGGTCACGTGCCAATCGCGTTCGGCCCAGGGGGTGAAACGGGGAATCTGGTAGGGCGAGGTGCTGGCATCGGCCACGCCCCAGTGGGTGGTAACGGCGTAGCGGTAACCGGCGCGCTTCACCGCGTCCACGTGCAGGCGGGAGAAATCGGCATAGGGGCGGCCGTTGGGGTAGGCAAAGCCGTCTACCGCGCCGCCCACGATGGCCTGCAGGCGCTCGCGGGCACCGCCAATCTCTCGCTCGGCCTCTTCGGCGTTGCAGTAGTCCAGGATGGGGTGCAACGCGGTGTGGGCGCCAATGCCAAAGCCCTGGCTGTGCAGGTCGCGCAGTTGCGCCTCGCTCATCACCGGCACATCAGCGGCCTTCACGCCGGCCATGGCCTCGAGCTGCTGCAAGATCTGTTCGCGCCGGTACAGCGTGAGGTACTTCAGCTCTTGCTCCAGGCGCTGCACCTGGCGCTGGCGGTCTTGCGTGGTGGCCACCGGCTGCGCCGGCAGAAACGGTATGCCCATGTCCAGCAGCGGCCCGGGCAGGCGGCGCACCGCCGCCAAGATGCGCTCGTGCCACAGGGGCACGCCGTCAAACTGGCCCGAGGTGATGAAGAAGGTGGCGTGCAGGTTGCGCCGGCGCAGGGCCGGGGCCACGCCCACCAGCCAGTCGGGGTAGCCGTCGTCGAAGGTGATGCAGGCCGCCCCGCGCGGCAGGGTGCCGGCCTGCAGGCGGGTGATGGCGTCTTCCAGCGGCAGCACCGTGAATTGCGAGAAGGTGCGGTCCAGCAGGTGCTCGAAGCGGGCCATGCTCACGTCGGCCGGCACCAGCGGGTCGGGCTGCTGCGGCACCTTGTGGAACAGGAAGACCGAGAGCTTGTTCTTTGAGAGGGATTGCAGAACGAACCGGGAGATCATGTGGCCTCCTTGGCCGCGGCCGTGGCCGCGCGCACCACGTGCAGGCGCAGCAGTTCCATGAGCATCACGACCATGTAGATCACCTCAAGGTAGCCCAGGCTCACCGAGGCGCCGCCCACCATGTAGGCCAGCACCGAGAGCATGAGCATGTCGGCCATGTCGCGCGCCCACTGGTACGGTGCGCCTAGCTGGGTGGCCAGGCGCTTGATGGTGAACCGGCTCCAGATGGCGCGCAAGAGAATGGTGAGGAACAGGCCCAAGCCCACGAAGCCCAGGTCGCCCATCACCTCAAAGTAGATGCTGTGCGCCGCCTTGGCCGAGAACTCGGGGTCGGGCAGGTTCAGGAAGCCCAGCAGGCTGGGCGCGGTCTTGAAGGCGTCCCAGATGGGTTGCACCTGCACCGCGTGAAAGCCGCCGCCGAACACGGGGTTGGCCAGGGCGATGGCCGAGCTGATCTTCCAGGCGATCACGCGGCCCATGAACGAGCTGTCTTCGTCGGCCTCTTTGATGGTGGACAAGCGGCTGGTGATGTCTTCGGGCGCAAAGGCCAGAAAACCCACCACGGCGGCCACCACCAGCGCCAGCGCCAGGCCCTTGCGCCGCGTGGTGAGCACCAGCCAGAGGCCCACCACCGACACGGCAATGAAACCGGCGCGCGAGCCGCCACCCAGAATGGCCAGCACCACCACGCAGAAGGCGCCCAGGAAGCCGAGCCGGATGAGGCGGTTGACGGAATAGGTTTGCAGGTAGAACAGCACCGGCAACACCAGGGCCAGGGCGGTGGAGAGGTGGTTGCGGTCGGACAGCATGGTGCCCGCGGGGCCCAGCATGTTGTGGCCCCCGGCCGAGGCCACGGTCTTCAGGCCATTGAGCACGCCGTGAATGCCCAGGCCCAGGGCAATGACGATGAACATGGCGTGGAAGTGCAGCCGCTCGCGCACGAAGAAGGGCATCACCAGGCAGAACAGCAGGCCTTTGATCAGGATCTCGTGGTACTGGGCGTTGTACGGGTTACCCGAGTAGGCGAGGAAAAAGACCAAGGTGGCATGGGCGGCCAGCAACAGGTAGAGCGTGGTGACGGTGTTGAACTGGTACTGGCGCCAGGGCACCCGGCCCAACGCCAGCAAGGCAAGGGTGAGCACGGCGCACACGAGGTTGACGCGGGCGCCCACCATGAAGCCGTAGAAATAGGTGGTGGGCGCGAGCAAGCCCGTCCAGCCCCACAAAAGGTAGGCATTGAAGGGCCGCGCAAAGGCCAGCGGCAGGGCCGCCAGCAGCATCAGGGCAAAAGCCAAATCACGCATGTGATATCACACCTTCGACAAAAGGTCAGCGTCGGCGTTCGGTTTCCTGAAACCGCAGCAGGCCCAGGTCGGTGTCTGCCCTGCCCTGGCCTTTGAACACGCGCCAGCAGAGGTAGAGCATCACGCCCATGTCGATCACCAGAATGAGTGCTTCCATTGCCCGTCTCCCTTGTGTTGTGTTCAGTCCGCCGTGATGCGGCGGTTGATGATCTTCAGTTCAATCTCTTTGCCCTGCGGGCGTTGGGCCACCGGCCCCTTGTTGCGGTAGATCACCAGTTCGGTCTCGTGTGCCTTGTGGTTGGCCGGGGTGGCGATGCGGGCCACTTCTTCAAACTGCGCACTGGCCATCACGCGCTCGAAGCGTTGCATGGCTTCCAGGTCGGTCCAGAAGCCGGGCTGCATCACCACGTAGTGCACGCCGTTGGCGTTGATGGCCTGGGCAATCTCGGCCTCGGTCAGGCCTTTTTGTTCCACGCCCAGCTCGCGGCGCACGGCCACGCCCAGCAGCAGCTTGTCGGCACGCATCACGTGCAGGTCGCGCCGGTCTTCGCGGGCGCGCATGTTGAACACGAAGGAGCCGTCGCGGTAACCCGAGAACATTACGGTGCTGTCGGGCGGCGCCAGGCGGGCCACTTCGGCGGCGGCGCGGGCATAGCCGTCAACGAAGTACACCGGGCGGGTCCAGGCGGTGAGGCCGGCCGTGGCCAGCACCAAGGCGGCCAATGCCCAGGTCTGCAGGCGGGCTGGCAACAAGGTCTGCAACGCCAGCACGGCGACGAACACCACGCTGGGCAGCAGGAACACGCTGTGGCGGGCCTCCTTCAGGTCAATCGACGAGAAGAACAGGTAGCCCACGGCGAAGCTCAGCCACCACAAGCCCAGGCCGGGCAGGCGGCGCCAGGCGGCCAGCCCCGCCCCCACCAGGGCCAGCACCACCAGCGGCCAGCCCACCTGTGCGGGAATCTGCTGCAGGTACCACACCCAGCCCTGCCAACTCGCGCGCGAGGCCACGGCGTCGGCCACGCCGGTGACCGACTGCACGTTGGCCTGGCCAAACTTCAGCGTCAGCACCGCCAGCGGCACCAGGCCCACCACGGCCAGCGCGGCCACCCACCAGTGGTGGCGGTTGCGCAGCACGGCCCAGCCGTCGCGCTGGGCGATGAGCGCGGCGTACACCACGCCCATGTAGGCCACGCTGATCTTGGTGTACATGCCCAGCACCAGCAGCGCCGCGCCCAGGTAGAGCCAGCGCACGTGGCTGCCTCGCAGGTAGGCCATCACGGCCACGGCGCTCCACACCAGAAAGGCGAAGGCGGGCACTTCCAGCATCACCTGCCGGCCCCAGAAGGCCACCTCGGGCAGCCACAGCACCAGCACCGCAAAGGCCAGCGATGGCGCGGCCGGCAGCCAGAAGCGCGCCAGGCGCCAGCAACCCAGCCCAAGGGCCAGGTAATGCAAGGCCACCACCAGCAAAGCGGTTTCGTGCGACACGCCGAACACCGCATAGAACGGCGCGCTGATGGCGTAGAACAGCGGCGGGTAGAACAGGATGGTGAGCGCCGGGTACTGCGCGTAGTAGCGGTAGGCGTAGCCGGCCGGGTCGTCCAGCGGCATGGCCTTGATCAGGTCCATCACGAACACGCCGTTGAGCGCGTGGCGGGGCGAGTCGCTCCAGTAGAAAGCGCCGCCGTGCGGCGCCTGGGCAAACAGCAGCGCCACGCTCAGCAGCACCAGCGCCCAGGCCAGCAGGCGCTCGCGGCCGGCGATGGTGGGCAGGGTCAGGTGGGACATGGCGTCAACGCGCGGCATGGGTCACCTCACGAAACAAACGCAACTGGCCCTGCGTGGTGGCCTCCCAAGAGAAGGTCTCGGCGTGGGCGCGGGTGTCTTCGCGGCTGGGCAACTGGGTGTGCAGATGCACCCAGGCGGCGGCCAGGGCGGGGGCGTCGCGGCGGGCCAGCAGCAGCCCGGCGGCGGGGGTGCTCACCACCTCGGGCGTGCCCCAGATGTTGGTGGCCAGCACCGGGGTGCCGCAGGCCATGGCCTCCAGCAGCACGTTGGCCCAGCCTTCGCGGCTGCTGCACAGGGCCAGCACATCGGCGGCGCTGTACCACCACTTCAGGTCGGTCTGGGGCACCACACCCACCCAGCGCACGCGCTCGGCCACGCCCAGGCGCTTGGCCAGTGCCTTCAAGGCGCCTTCTTCCGGGCCGCCCCCGGCGATGAGCAGCGTCACCCCGGGCAGGTGCGACAGGGCCTCGATGGCGATGTGGTGGCCCTTGCGCTCGATCAGGTGGCCCACCGACAGCAGGTAGCGCCCGTCCACTGGCAGGCCCAGGCGCTGGCGGGCCTGGGCGCGGTCTTCGGGCACGAAGCGCTGCAGGTCCACGCCGTTGCGCAGGGTGTGCAGCTTGCGGCGGTCAGCGCCCAGTTCGCCCAAGGTGTCCATCAGGGCCTGGCACACGCCAATGGAGGCGCTGGCCTGCGCGGCGGTTTCCAGAATGAGTTTGCGCGGCAGGGGGTATTGGGGAATCAGGTTCAGGTCGGTGCCGCGCGCCGTCACCACAAAGGGTTTGCCCAGCCACTTGGCCAGCAGGCCGGCGGCCACGCCGTCGGGGTAGTAGTAGTGGGCGTCGATGAGGTCAGGATCAAAGCCTTCGCGCTGCAGGCGGCGCACGGTGCGCAAGGCGCCCAGGGCCATGGCGTAGGGGGCCAGGTTCATGCCCACTTTGGGCAGCAGCAGGTAGCGCGGGTGGTGCACCTCCAGGCCGTTGCGCGTCTCAAAGCGCGGCGTGGCGGCGAACTGGGCGTACTCGCCGAAGCGCTTGGCCTTGAAGGGAAACCAGGGCACGGGCGCCACCACCTTGGCCTGCACCTGGCCGGTTTTGAGCAGTTCGCGCAGGCGCGTTTCCACGAAGATGCCGTGGATGGGGCGCACGGCGCTGGGGTAGAGGCTGGAGAACAGCAGGACTTTCATTCGAGGTGTCAGAGAGCACCCATACAACAGGGCAGGCCAAGCATCAGCGCAGCACGCCCTTGGTATCGATCACCACCTTATCTTTGATGACCTGCGGATCGATTTCCTTGAACTCATCGTGATCGACCAGCAGCAAAAGAATGTCTGCCTCTTTGAGCACGTCCTTCAATTCGTGAAGCGGAAAAGGCGCCTTGTCACGCGAAACGTTGGGATCGCAGGCCATGACCTTGCCCACCCCGAGTTGAAGCAATTGCTCAACGATGTCCATCGAGGGGGATTCACGCAGGTCGTCAATATTGGCTTTGAAAGTAAGGCCCAAGCAACCAATCACGGGCTCACGGAAGCGGGCTGCCTTGGCTCTCACCTTGTCGATCACCCAATGGGGCTTGGCGTCGTTCACCTCACGCGCCGTGCGGATCAAGCGAGCCTCGTTAGGTGCGCTGGCCACGATGAACCAAGGATCAACAGCGATGCAGTGTCCGCCCACGCCTGGACCAGGTTGCAAGATGTTCACGCGAGGGTGACGGTTGGCGAGGGAGATGGTTTCCCAGACATTGATCCCCAAGCGATCACACACCACCGACAACTCATTGGCGAAGGCGATATTGACGTCACGAAACGAGTTTTCGACTAGCTTGGACATTTCAGCCGTGCGGCTGTCAGTCTCCAGAATCGCACCGTTGCAAAAAGTCTTGTACAAGGCCTTCGCCTTGGCCACAGCGGCCTTGGTGGTGCCGCCGATGATGCGGTCGTTGTCCACCAACTCGCGAAGAATTTGACCAGGTAGCACCCGCTCGGGGCAATGGGCTGTGTGAATCTTCCCGGTCAATTCTGGACGCGTGGAAACGATGATTTCTTCAACGCGTTCGGTGGTGCCCACGGGTGACGTGGACTCCAAGATGATCAAGTTGTCTTCCCGCAGATAGGGCGCAATCGCCCGGGTTGCGGCCTCGACATAGGCCAGATCAGGAGCCTTGGGGTTGCCGTCAACCTCTTTGAAGGGAGTGGGCACAGCCAAGATGAAGGTATCGCCCTCTTCTGGCGTGAGCGACGCCTTTAGGTTGCCGCTGTTGACAGCGGACTTCACCAGGATGTCGAGATCGGGCTCCACGATGTGGATTCGACCGGAGTTAATCGTGTTAACGGCCTTTTCATTGACGTCAACACCCAGCACTTGGTGGCCTTTGGTGGCCAGCATGGAGGCGGTGGGCAGACCGATGTAGCCGAGGCCCATCACCACGATTTTTTGAAGTTCACGCGCCATGAAGGCTCTCCTCTTTCATGCTCAAAATGGATTCGACAATTCGCCCGACAGCCAAGCCGTCGCCATACGGGTTGTGCGCCTTGGCCATGGCGTCGTAAGCGGCAGGGTCCGAGAGCAGGCGTCTCGCCTCCTCCACAATCTTTTGCCTGCTGGTGCCAACAAGGCGCACCGTCCCCGCGTCCACTGCCTCGGGTCGCTCTGTGGTCTCCCTCATCACGAGCACAGGCTTCCCCAATGAAGGCGCCTCCTCCTGGACGCCACCGGAGTCCGTGATGATGAAATGCGACCGGTCCATCAGGTACACGAACGGCAAGTAATCGACAGGGTCAATGAGGTGCACGTTGCTGAGCTGTCGGGCAGCCAGGATGTCTTGCACTGGCTTGCGGACGTTTGGATTCAAATGCACCGGGTACAGCACATCCACCTCGGGATTAGCTTCGGCGATGTCAGCCAGTGCCTGGCAAATGTTCTGAAAGCCCTCACCAAAGTTTTCTCGGCGGTGGCCTGTGACGAGAATCAGTCGACGATCCGGATTGAGGAATGAAAACTCGGTGTCCAGACGCTGTCGCAACGCCTGATCGGCGCGCAACTTGGCGACCACGGCCAGCAGCGCATCAATCACGGTGTTCCCCGTCACAAGGATGCAGCTGTCGGCAACGCCTTCATGCAGAAGATTGGCCTTTGCTGCCGTGGTGGGGGCGTAATGAACGTCGGCCACGACGCCTGTGACACGACGATTCATTTCTTCAGGGAAAGGCGCCCACTTGTTCCCCGTTCGCAGACCCGCTTCCACATGGCCAACACGTGCCTGGGTGTAGTACGCGGCCAAGCTGGCGGCCAGCGTGGTGGACGTGTCGCCATGCACCAGCACCAGATCCGGGCGTTCAGCTGCCAGCACTGACCTCATGCCGATCAGGATGTTGGCCGTGATGTCAAACAGGTCCTGTCCCGGCTTCATCACGTTCAAGTCGTGGTCAGGCTGAATTTCAAAGAGGCGAAGCACTTGATCAAGCATCTCCCGATGCTGGGCTGTCACGCAGACAACCGTCTGAATCGCCGGGGCCGCCTGCTGCAAGGCCTTGACCAGCGGCGCCATCTTGATGGCTTCGGGCCTGGTGCCAAAAACCACCATCACTTTCATTTGCGTCATTTGCGCATCTCCAATCGGGTAATCCGCTCAAACACGGGCTTGTAGTTGGCCACGCTGTTCTTCCAGTTGCGCACCGCTTCCACAAAGGTTCGTCCGTTTGCCTTGAGAGTCGGCCATAGCTCGGGACGCGCCAGCAGATCGAGCACTGCACGCGCCAGTGCGTCTTTGTTGTCCGCCTCGAAAAGAATGCCGGTCTTCATGTGATCAACAAGCTCTCGGTGCCCGCCCACATCTGAGGCGACAAAGACCTTTTGCTGAGCCATGGCCTCCAGCGGCTTGAGAGGCGTCACGAGCTCAGTAAGGCGCATGGAGTGGCGTGGGTAGGCCAGCACATCGATAAGGTCGTAGTAGCGATTGACCTCTTTGTGCGGCACACGGCCAGCAAACACCACATTGGCATCCAGCTTTAAGCGCGACACTTGTTCGCGCAGGCGGGATTCTTCTGGCCCCCCGCCGACGAGCAGCAAAGCCACCGCTGGGTTGGCCTCCAGGATGGCTGGCAATGAATCGAGCAACAGATCCAGGCCTTCATAGGCGTAGAACGACCCGATGAATCCCAGCACCACTTTTCCGTCCAGAGCCAGGGCCTGTTTGAGCGCCTTATCCGCGGGTTGCGAAGCCTGAAAAGCTTCTGTGTCCACCGCGTTGGGGATGACGGTCACCTTGGCAGGGTCAATCCCTCGACGTGCAATGTCAGCGCGCAAACCTTCACAGATCGTGAAGACATGGTCGGCCTTTCGAATCGCCCAAGTCTCAAGGGCTCTCGTCAGGCGATAGCGCAGACTGCCCTCGCGCGTGGTGCCATGGTCAACCGCAGCGTCCTCCCAAAAGGCGCGGATTTCGTACACCACCGGAATGCCCAACTCATGTGCCACACGAATGGCTGGGATTGCGTTGAGCACAGGAGAGTGGGCGTGGATGACGTCAGGCTTCACCTCGGTAGCCACTTCGCGCAGTCTGCGAGTCAGTTGCCCAATCAGCCGCAATTGGCCCAGCACGGGCAAACCATCCAAAGCAGCAGGTGCCACCGGCGTTCGGTAGAAGTCCAAGCCATCCACCGTTTGAGCATCGGCATCCACCTTTCCCTGTTTCGGGGAGGTCAGGTGAAAAGTTTGCCAGCCCAAGGCACGTTGCTCTCGCAACAGGGATGCGGTGCGGAACGTGTATCCGCTATGCAGTGGGATGGAGTGATCAAGTACGTGAAGGATTCGCATATGAAAGTGAGTCACGCTGGCGCGTCACCACCGAACAGATGTTGGTACTGTCTCAGCATGCCGCGCATGCCGAAGCGCTGCACGGCCTGATCGCGGGCGGCCAGGCCTTGGCGGGCCACCACGTCGGGCTGGTCGAAGGCCTGGGCCAGGGCCTGGGCAAGGGCGGCTTCGTCGTCGGGCGGCACCAGGTGGCCGGTGACGCCTTCGTTCACCAGGTCGGGCGTGCCGCCCACGGCGGTGGCCACCACGGGCAGGCCGCAGGCCATGGCTTCTTGCAGGGTGCACGAGGTGCCTTCGGCTTGTGAGGGCAGCACGAACAGGTCAAGCGAGCGCAGCACGTCGGCCACGTCGTGGCGGGCGCCGGGCAGCCAGGCGAGGTCGGCCATGCCGGCCTCGGCCAAGACCTGTTCCACCTCGGCGCGCAGAGGGCCTTCGCCCACGATGACCAGGCGCGCGGTGTCGCGCATGGCCGGGTTCTCGCGCAGGGCGCGCACAAAGGCGCGGGCCAGCAGCGGCTGGTTTTTCACGGTCTGCAGGCGGCCCACGGTGCCCACCAGCCAGTGCCAGCCGGGCTGGAAGGGGCAGCCGGGCACGGCGTGGCGCGCGCCGTGGGCGGGGGCGAAGGTGTCGGTGTCCACGCCGTTGGCAATGAGGCTGCGGCGGGTGGCGGGCACGCCGATGGCGCGGCCGAGGTAGTCGTCCAGGTCGCGCGAGACGGCCACGTACTGGCTGACGAAGGGCTTGTACAGGCGGCGCAGGCGCTGGTAGCGGGGGTTGCGGCCGTTGGGGTCGTGCGCGTCCCAGCCGTGTTCGGCGTGCACGCGCAGGGGCACGCGGGCGAGCCAGGCCAAGGGCACCACCTCCAGCGCGGCCAGGTTGCAGGTGTGCAGCACGTCGGGGCGCAGCTCGCGCAGCAGGCGGTAAATGCGCGGGTAGAGGCCCACGGCGTGGCCAGGTGGCTTGTTCAGGGCGATGAAGCGCACGTCGGGGCGGTTCACGCGCTGCTGAAAGTCGCTCACGGTGGTGAGGGCCAGCACGGTGTGCTCGAAGCGATCGGCGGGCAGGCGGTTGATGAGCTGCACGATCACGTTTTCCAGCCCGCCCACGCCGAAGCTGTAGACCACGTGCACGATCTTCACGGGGCTGGCGTGGCGCCGGGTGTCAGCCATGGGCCACGCCCCCATCGCTTGTGCGCAAAAACGCCTCGAACATCAGCAGCGACCACAGGGCGGTGGCGTGGTCGCGCAGGCCGCTGTTGTGTTCGTCGATCAGGCGACGCACGGTGCTGGGGTTGAAGTAGCCGCTGTCGCGCATGCGCTCGCCCAGCAGGGCCTGGCGCACGCGGTCTTTCAGGGGTTCGCGCAGCCAGGTGGCCAGTGGCACCGAAAAGCCCATCTTGGGGCGGTAGAGCACGTCGTGCGGCAGCAGGGGCTCGAAGGCCTGTTTGAAGATGGCCTTGCCTTCGCCGCCGCGAATCTTGTAGCTGCTGGGCAAGGTGGCGATCCACTGCACCAGCTCGTGGTCCATGAGGGGCTCGCGCACCTCCAGCGAATGGGCCATGCCGGCGCGGTCGACCTTGGTGTTGATGTCGCTGACCAGCCAGGTTTTGTAGTCGAGGTATTGCACCAGGGCCAGCGGGTCGTCGGTGTGGGCGTTGGCGGCGTGGCGGCGGAAGACGTCGAGCGCGCGGTAGCCGCCCAGGCTGCGCTGGAACTCGGGCGTGAACAGGGCGCGGCGCTCGTCGTCGCGCAGCTTGGACATGGTGTGGCAGTAGGCCTGCACGCTGTCCATGGCCAGGGCCTGGAAGGTGGTCTTGGCGCGCAGGGGGCGCGGCGCCCAGTCGGCCTTGGGGTACCAGTGGCCCAGCGGGCCAAACAGGCCGCGGCGCAGGCCCAGGGGCAGGCGCCCGCGCACGGCCTCTTCGCCCAGGTGCAGGCGGTGGCGGCGGTAGCCGCCGAAGGCCTCGTCGCCGCCGTCGCCCGAGAGCGCCACCGTCACGTGCTTGCGGGCCATCTGGCACACGCGGTAGGTGGGCAGGGCCGAGCTGTCGGCGTAGGGCTCGTCGTAAAGCCAGGCCAGGGTGTCGATCAGGTCAAAGTCGCTGCCGCCGCTGACGATTTCCAGACGGTGGTCGGTGTGGTAACGCTCGGCCACCTGGCGGGCGAAGTCGGACTCGTTGAATTTCGGGTCGTCAAAGCCGATGGCGCAGGTGTGCACGGGGGTGTCAGACAGGCCGGCCATGGTGGCGACCACGGCGCTGGAATCGACCCCGCCCGACAGAAAGGCGCCCAGGGGCACGTCGGCCACGAGGCGCAGGCGCACGGCTTCTTTCACGCGCGCCAGCAGCTCGGCCTGGGCATCGGCGTAGGAGAGGCGGCTGTCGTTGGTGAAGTGCAGGTCCCAATAGGGTTTGGGTTCGGGGCGATCCCCCTGCCCTCGCCTGAGCGTGAGGGTGTGGCCGGCCGGCAGTTTGTGGGCGCCCTGGTAGATGCAGCGCGGGTCTTGCACGTAGCCGAAGGCGAAGTATTCCTCCACTGCCAGCGGGTCGATCTCGCGCTGGAAGGCCGGGTGGGCGGTGACCACCTTGAGCTCAGAGCCGAACACAAAGCTGCCATCGGGCAGCCAGGCGTAGTGCATGGGCTTGACGCCCAGGCGGTCGCGCGCCAGGAACAGGGTTTGCTGGCGGCGGTCCCACAGGGCGAAGGCGAACATGCCGCGCAGGCGGTGCACGCAGGCCTCGCCCCAGGCCTGCCAGGCGTGCACGATCACCTCGGTGTCGCTGCGGGTGCGAAAGCGGTAGCCCAGGGCCTGCAGCTCGGGCACGAGCTCACGGAAGTTGTAGATCTCGCCGTTGAAGACGATGGCCACGCTGCCGTCTTCGTTGAACAGCGGCTGCTGGCCGGTGCTCAGGTCAATGACGGACAGGCGCCGGTGCCCCAGGCCCAGGCCGGGCTCCAGGTGCAGGCCGTCTTCGTCGGGGCCGCGGTGGCTCTGGATGTTGTTGATGCGAGAGAGCAGCGCGCGGTCAAAGTCGCGCGTGCCTTGGGGATCGAATAGGCCGGAAATGCCGCACATGGTCGGGTCAGTGGCCGGCGCGCGTGCGGCGCAGGCTGTCTTGCAGGGCCGCGCCGTTGGCCTGGACGAAGGCGCGCAGGGTGGCCTGGGCGCGCTCTTGCGCCTGGGCCTCGGTGAGTTGGGGATCGAGCGGGGTGTAGACCACCACGATGGCGCCGTCGTCGCCCCAGCCGCGCACGCGGCCCCAGGCGCCCAGCAGCTTGGCGGCGGCGTCGCTGGCGGTGAAGCGGTCGTCCACCCAGTACCAGCGCCAGGCCAGCAGGCGCTCGGTGCCCGAGGTGGTGAGGCCGCCACTGGTGCGGCGCAGCGTGGCGCTGGCCACGGGCAATTGCGCGCCGGGCCATTGGGCCTGGGCGGTGCCGGCCTGGGCACGGGCCCAGGTGGCGTCGTTGTGGCGCGCCAGCATGTTCTCGGAACTCACCAGCTTGCGCTCGTAGTCTTGCTGGCGGTAGTAGTGCAGGTGCACCCCCACGCGCTGGCCCTCGGGGCCGGTGTAGCCCTGGTGCACCTGGGCCGAGGCGTTGGCGAAAGCGGGGGCCCAGTCGCTGGGCGGGGTGGTGGCGCCGGCCCAGGGCGCCTGGGGCGCCACGCTGGCCAGGCTCACGGGCGCGGTGATGTTGCTCAGGGCGATGGCCTTCACCGCCGCATGCGGCAGCAGCGCAATGAGCAGGGCCACCACGGCGCCACGCCAGGCGGGCGATGCGGTGGTGGCCGGGGGCAGCGTCAGGCGGCGGGGCGTGGTGGTGCCGGGCGCGGGGGCATCGGCCCAGCGGGCGCCGATGAACAGCATCAGCGCGATCACCACGCCAAAGAACAGCCAGCCATAGATGAGGTGGTCCACGCCGGTGGCGAGTTCGTTGCCCGAGAGGTGGCCGAGCATCACGATCATGTAGGCGCGCAGCCAGTTGGCCACCAGCGGCACGGCGATGGACACGCCCACGAACAGCAGCTTTTTCTTCCAGCCCTGGTAGCTCAGGTGGGCAAACAGGCAGCCCACGGTGACCGAGGCGATCAGGTAACGAATGCCGCTACAGGCCTCCACCACCGACCAGGTGCCCGAGGGAATGACGAACTGCAGCCCCTCGCGGTACACCGGCACGCCGCTGGCGCGCAGGGCCAGCACGGTGAAGTCGGCCGTCCACTCCATGAGGCGGGGCAGCATGAAGTCGCCAATGGGCACGGCAAAGAACAAAAAGCCCAAGGGGAACATCAGGCGCCGGGCCACGGCCCAGCCCATGACGGCGGGCACGGTGAGCACCAGCAGGCTCACGAAGGCGAGCTGGGTGGCGGCGTTCACGGCCACCAGGTCACCGGCCAGCCAGAGCGCGGCGGCGCCGGCCATGAGCAGCCAGGCCAGGGGCGCTGGCCGGGGCGTGAGCACGCGCACCTCGGCGCGCAGGCGCCACACCAGCCAGGCCGAGATGAGCGGCACCACAAAGCCGTGGGCGTAGGTTTCCGAGCGCGCCCAGATGCCGGCCATGCCCAGCAGGGTGTGGGCGTACAGGCCGCAAACGGCCAGCACCAGCAGCGCCCAGGCGGTGAGGTAAGGCCGCCAGCGGGCGGCGTCCATTGACTCAGGCATGGAGTCTCTCCGGCTGCAGCACAGCGTTGAGGCTGGCGTCCATGGCGGCGAGCTGGGCCTGCCAGCTGAAGTGGTTCAGCACGAAACGGCGGGCCATTTCGCCGCGCAGGGCCGCGCCCAGGGGGTCGCGCAAGAGCTGGTCCACCGCGTCCACGGTGGCCGCCGGGTCAGTGGCTCGCAGCAGGCCGTCATCGGCGCTGGCGCCGATCACCTCGGCGCAGGCGGGCACGGTCACCACCGGGCGGCCCATGGCCATGGCTTCCAGAATTTTGTTTTGAATGCCGCGCGCCACGCGCAGCGGCGCCACCACGGCGCTGGCGTGCTGCAGGTAGGGCCGCACGTCGGCCACGGTGCCGGTGACCACCACGCCCTCCCCCGCCAAGGCCTGCACGGCCGGCGTGGGGCTGCGGCCCACGATGTAGAAGCGCAGCCCGGGGTGGCGCTGGCGCAGGGCGGGCAGCATGTCGGCCACGAACCAGCTCACGGCGTCCACATTGGGCCAGTAGTCCATGGCGCCGGTGAACACCACGGCGGTTTCGCCCGTGGCGAAGGGCCGGGGCGTGCTGGGCTGGGGGCGGAAGAAATCGGCGTCCACGCCGTTGCCCACGGCCTGCACGCGGCCTTGGGCCTCGGGGGCCAGGCGCAGGAACAGGTCGGTCTCTTGGGGCGTGACAAAAAACGAGCGCTGCGCGCGCTGGGCGGCCATGCGCTCATAAGCCAGCAGTTCGCGGCCTTCGCGAGCGTAAACCCACGACAGCGGCCAGCGGCGCTGCTGGGCGTACTGGCTCCATTTGGCGGAGTCCACGTCCACAAAATCGACCAGCATGGGCACGCGCGGCACCAGGGGCATGGCGTAGGGCACCATGGCCGAGGAGAACACCACGCTGGCGCTGATGCCGTGCATGGCGGCCGTCTGGCGCACCCACTCGTGCAGGGCGGCGTTGCGGTAGTAGGCCAAGGTGAGCGGGCCGTGCTGGATGAGGCCGCCCAGGCTGCGCAGGCGCGCCCACAGGGGGTGCAGGCGGGCCACGTGCAAATCGGGGCACATGGCCTTGAGGGCGGGCAGGTGTTCTTCGTCGGCCGGGTCGTCGATGAAGGTGCCCAGGAACACGCGGTGTTCCTTCTGCAGGTGGCGCAGCAGGTGGTACGAGCGCACCTTGTCGCCCTTGTTGGGCGGGTACGGCAGGCGGTGCACCAGGTACAGCAGGTTGGCCATGGCGTGCTTCAGCCCAGGTGGCGCACGATGTGCGGGCCCAGCCAGTTGGCCACGGGCAGCGGCAGGCGCTTCCACGCCTCGATCATGAGGCGGTACTTGGCGTTGGACGGGTTGTTCTGTGGCACCGAGTCGCGCTGGTACAGGCGGTACTCGTAGTGCAGCGGCGTGGGCTCGAAGCCCCAGTTTTTCTTGAAGGCGTAGGGGCCTGTGCCCACCTTGCTGCGGCCGTAGTCGAACACCTGCAGGCCGCGCTCGCAGGCGCGGCGCATCAGTTCCCAGTACTTGAAGTCGTTGGCGGCGGCCTCGCGGGCGGCCCAGTCGTCACCGGCGTAGTACGGCAGCACCTCGTCGCGCCAATAGAAGCTCAACACGCTGGACAGCGGCTTGCCGTCGGGCGAACACACGGTGAGCACTTCCACGTCGGGGCCGAACACCTCGGCCAGGGACTGGAAGTAGCGGCGCGAGAGCGCGGGCGTGCCGTGGCGGTGCACGTTGTCGGCGTAGAGGGCGAAGAAGCGGTCAACGTCGGGGTCAATGTGCGAGCTGAGCCCGTTCTTGATGCCCTTGCGCACCATGGCGCGCTGCTTGCGCGGAATGGCGAGCATGTTGTCTTCTTCCTTGGGCAGGATGGGCTTGCGGAAGGTGACGTACAGGTCTTGCAGGGGCCAGTCTTCGTGGCGGCGCTCGATGTGGCGCAGCTCAAGGTGGGCCACGCCCAGGCGCTGGGCCAGGCGGTCGGCCTCGGCCTCCAGGGCGGCGGCGGCCTCTGGGCTGGTGCTGGCCACGCCGCCGTACACGGCAAATGGCAGGCTGGTGAGGGCGTTGCCAAACAGGCGACTGTTCACGTGGGCCAGCGGCAGCACGCCCACCAGCGCCCCGCCCTGCTCGGCCCACAGAAAGTGGGTGTCGTGGCCGAACACCTCGCGGGTGATGCGTTCCCAGCCGGCGCGGTGAAAGAAGGTGGCGTTGGGGCACTGGGCGACAAAAGCGTCCCAGGCGGCAACCTGCTCGGGGCGGCGGCCGTCCAGGCGGTGAACCGTGAGGTCAGCGGTCTCAGGCAACGGACACCTCCGGCGCGCGTTCGCGCAAGAAGATCTCGTCCATGCGGCCCCAGGCGAAGTCGCTCAGCAAGCGGTCAAGGCGCTGCTCGGTGCGGTCAATGTTCACGTAGTGGCGGAAACGGGTTTTCAGGCTCACGCCCGGAATGCGCGGCTGCTGGGGGTCAATTTCCCAGGGGTGCATGTAGAAGATGGCCGATTCGCCATCGCGCTGGTTCACCTGGCGCAGCATCCAGCGCGACAAGGCATAGGGGAACAGGCGGAAGTAGCCGCCACCGCTGGAGGGCAGGTTGCGGCTGAACAGGCGCAGCGTGGTGGGGGGCACTTCCATCAGGCCCGGTCGCACCTGGTGCGCGAAGCGCGGCGCGTCGGGCGAGCCGTAGTGGTCGTGGCGCACCGGGTAGATGCTGGAGCTGTAGCGGTAGCCGGCCTCTTGCAGCACGTCCAGCGCCCAGAGGTTGGCGTCGCCGATGGAGAAGCTGGGAGCGCGGTAGCCCCACACGGCCTGGCCGCCAATGTCTTCGAGCAGGGCCTTGGCGCGGGTGACGTCGTCACGGAACTCGTCGCGGCTGAGGTCGCTGGCGCGCTGGTGGCCGTAGCCATGGCTGGCCAGTTCGTGGCCTTCTTCCACGATGCGGCGCACCAACTGGGGGTAGCGCTCGGCGATCCAGCCCAGGGTGAAGAAGGTGGCCTGGGTCTGGTGGCGCGCCAGCAGGCCGAGGATGCGGTCCATGTTGCGCTCGACGCGGCACTCGCGCTGGTCCCACTCGGTGCGGGCGATGTGGGGCGCGAAGGCCGAGACCTGGAAGTAGTCTTCCACGTCGATGGTGAGCGCGTTGATGAGGCGGGTGGCTTGCAGCATGGGGTCAGCGGGCCATCAGGTTTTGGGGGCGTCGGGATGGCCTGCGCCGTTGGGCCGGCCCTTGCGCGAGGCTGCGAGGATCTTCTTGAGCGCGGCCAGAATCTCCAGGCTGATGCGCTCTTGCCGCAGCACGCTGCGCTCCAGGCGCAGCAGGCGCGCGCTGATCTGCTCGGCCGAGGCGCGGGCGATCTGGTCGTTGACGGCGTTGACCATGTCCTCGTCAATGCCAAGCTCGCCCAGGTCAAGGTCATCGGTGTCCAGGCCCACGCCCGGCGCACTGGCGGGCTTGGGCAGGTCGCCCCAGCGGCTGGGCTCATCGCGCGGCGCAGCGGGCAGCACCACGGCATTTTCGGCTTCGATTTCGGCCTCTACCTCATTGAGCGCGCTCAGGGTGAGGTGGGTGGTTTCCGCCAGGTAGCCTTGCAGCAGCAGGCGGTCGGCCAGGGTGTTGATGCGCCGGGGAATGCCACCGGTGTAGCGGTGCAGCGCGGGGAACACGTCGGCGTCAAAGGTGGGCTTGTCGGTGGCGCCGGCGCACTTCAGGCGGTGCTCCACGTAGGCGCGGGTGTCTTCTTCGTCCAGCGGGCCCAGGTGGCAGCGCGCGGTCACCCGCTGGCGCAGTTGCAGCATGTGCGGGCTTTGCAGAATGTCGCGGAACTCGGGCTGCCCCACCAGAAAGGTCTGCAGCAGGGCCTGGTCGCCAAACTGGAAGTTGGAGAGCATGCGCAGCTCTTCCACGGCCTGGGGGTGCAGGTTCTGCGCCTCGTCCACGATGAGCAGGCAGCGCTTGCCCTGCGTCACCTGGGTGATGAAGAAAGCCTCCAGCGCCATGAGCAGGTCGGCCTTGCCGCCACGCACGGGCACGCCAAAGGCGGCGCACACCAGCTTGAGTGCGTCTTCCGCGCCGATCTGGGTGCTGACCATGTGGGCGGCCACCACCGAGCCGTTTTCCAGGCTGTCGAGCAGGTCGCGCACGATGGTGGTCTTGCCCGCGCCCACCTCGCCGGTGATGACGATGAAGCCCTCGCCCCGCATCACGCCGTACACCAGGTACGAGCGCGCGCGCCGGTGCGGCTTGCTGCTGTAGTAGAACTTGGGGTCGGGGTTGAGCTGGAAGGGTTTGCTGCTCAACCCAAAGAAGGCTTCGTACATGAATCAGAACCGGTGCGTGACGTAGCCCGCCACCGAGGTGTCGTTGTAGGCACCGAAGCCACCGTCGGAGCGTGTGCGGCGCAGCGTGAGCGTGCCGCTGGTGCGCTCGGCCAGGCGGGTGGTGAGGCCCACGGAGATTTCGGTCAGGCGCGTGTCAAACCCGGCCAGGTTGCTTTCGTTGACTTGGCGCGTGAGGCCGGCGCTGAGCGCGGTGAGCTGGGTGAGGCGGTGGCCCAGGCGCACGCTCCACGAGCGCTGCGCGATGGAAGAGAACTGGTCGAAGTCGTCCCCCAGGCCCACGAAGGTGCCCAGGCGCTCGGTGCGGCTGCGGCCCAGGGCAAAGGTCAGCACCGAGCGCGTGCCCACCAGAGCCAGCGACAGTTCTTGGCGGCGCTGCAGGGTGTTGGACGAGGCCAGGAAGTTCTGCAGCAGTTGCGCGTCGGCCGGCAGGCCCAGGCGCAGCAGCTCGGCCTGGATGAGCTGGGCGCGGCGGATCGGGTCGGGCTCCAGGCCTGAGTACAGGTTGTCCAGCAGGTCGTACACCGAGCCCAGCGAGGCCGTGCCTTGCTGCAGCGGGTCGTTGTTGGCGGATCGGGTGTCGGTGTAGCGCCAAACGGTCAGGCCGGTGCGGTGCTCCAGCAGGATGTTGTGGCCGGTGCCGAAGTAGCGGTCGTCCACCGCCACCAAGGCGCGCGTTCGCGGCGAGGGGCGCCAGTCCACGCTCACGCCGTTGTAGCTGTACGACTCGGTCTGCAGGGTGAGGATGTCGTTTCGCTCGCGCCCCACGCTGGCGGTGAAGCGCAATTGCGGCGTGGCCTGCACCACCAGGCCCACTTGCGCGCTGTCGGAGCGGGTGCGGCGGGCCAGGGAATAGTCGGTGTCTTGCGAGAGCAGCGTGGCCGTCCATCCCAGGGTCTGGCCGGTCATGTTGCTGTTCAGGCGCAGGGAAACCTGCTGGTCGGTGATGTCGGAGCGATCGGCCGCGTCAGCGTTGGCCGACTGCCAGGCGTAGCGCAGCTCGGTGTCGATGTCGCCGGGCAGGCGGCCGCGCAAATAGGGCGACACCCGAAAACGCGTGGTCTGGGTGCGGTTCACGTCGGCCAGGCTGCTGCCCAGCGGCGTGCCCAGCGCCGAGCGGGCCTGGTCGTCAATCGCACCGCTCAGTTCCAGAAACGCGCGCTGGTCCCAGGCATTGAGCACGGCCTGGGCCTGCAAGGCATGGCGCAGCTCGTCGCCCGAGGTGTCTTGCAGGTAGCTCAGGCTGTGCAGGCTGTAGTCAAGAAAGCCGCGCACGCGCGGGGTGTCGGCCACCATGCGAACGCCTGGGCTGATGTCCAGCGTCTGCTCGCTGCGGCCACTGTTGGAGAGGTTGCCGTTGTTCGACACGGTCACGCCCGCCGAGACGCGCGGCTCGATCCACACCGAGGGCTTGGGGCCGGGCGCGTTCACCGATTCGGCGGTGGCGTCTGGCGTGTCCACCTGGGCATGGGCCGGCGGGGTCAGCACACCCAGCAAGGCCAGGCAGGCCAGGGCCACCGGGGCCAGGGGACGGGGCAGAGATCGATGCGTGGTGCTCAAGTGGTGCTCCCTCGGTCTGTCAAGCCGCGGCCGTGGCCTCTGCCTTGCTATAGCCATAGCCGTAGCCATAGCCGTACACGTCTTTGCCAATGCCGCGCGCCTGGTTCAGCAGCATCAGCTTCACCGGGCAGTTCTCGATGGTGGCCAGGGCGTGCTGCAGATCGGACTGCAAGGTGCGCTCGGCCTGCACCACCACCACCACCTGCCCCATGTGGGTGGCCAGCACCCGGGCTTCGGTGGTGGGCAGCAGCGGCGGCGAATCAAAAATGATGATGCGGTCAGGGTAACGCTGCGCCATCTCTTCGAGCAGGCGGGTCATGGCGTCGCTGGCCAGCAGCTCGGTGGCGCGGGCGTGCGGCGTGCCGCTGAGCAGCAGGCTGAGCTTGTCGATGTTGGTGCGCAGCAGCACGTCGGACATCTTCACGTCGGGTTTCACCAGCACGTCCATCAGGCCAGGGCCGGCGGGCAGGTCAAACACACGGCGCAGCGAAGGGCGGGCCACGTCGGCGTCCACCAGCAGCACGCGGTAGTCCAGTTCGGTGGCCAGGCTCATGGCCAGGTTCACGGCGGTGAAGCTCTTGCCTTCGCCAGGCAAGGCGCTGGTGACCATGATCAGGTTGCCGTTGACCACCGGCACGGCGCCCTTGCCGGTGGCGTTGGCCAGCAGCGGGCGCTTGATCACGCGGTATTGGTCGGCAATGGGGCTGCGTGGCGCGTTGGGCGTGACGTAGCCGGCCTGCATCAGGCGGTCCAGGTCAAGAAACACCTCGCGAGACACGGGCTCGGGCTCGGGCACGGCCACCTTGGCCTTGACGGGCGCGGCGGGCGCGACTGGCGCAGCGGCCACGGGTTCGGCGGCCGGGGCCGGCGTGGTGGCGGGCGCATCGCCCACGGAAACGCCCGCCTGGCGGAGTTGTTCAAGCCGTTGCGCGGCCTTTTCGATCAGACTGGACATGCTGCTTATCTCCCGAGCCCAGGCAGGTAGGACAAGGCCACCATGCCAGCCACAAACACCACCACCAAGGCCCCCAGCGCCAGCAGGAAGCGGCGCAGGCTGCGGGCCTCGCGTCGGCGCACTTCTTCGTTCTTCACCAGCGTGACCACGCCCAGCATGGGCAGGTCAACCGCCGAGCGCAGCGCCTGCGCATCGAAGAACACCGGGCGCACCTGGCTCATCAGGAAGGTCACCCCCAGGCCTGCGCCCAAGGCGGCCAGCAGGGCCACCGGCATCAGCAGCACCCGGTTGGGCGCCACCGGCTTGTTCTCGGCACGGGGTGGGTCGATCACGCGGAAGTCGGCCAGGCTGGACGCACTGCCCAGCTCGCCGCTGATGTTGATGGACTCGCGGCGCGCCACCAGGTCTTCGTAGTTCTTGCGGTGGATCTCGTAGTCGCGGTTGAGCTGCGCCAGTTCGGCCTCCATCTGCGGGGCGGCCTTCATCTGCTCTCGGGCCCGGGCGGCGCGCGCCTCGTATTCGGCCACGCGAGCGCGCAGCGAAGCCACCTGCACCTCGGCAGAAGAGTAGATGCGAGAGAGCTCCATCACCGCCGGGTTGCCGTCGGTCACGGGCTGGCCAGGGTTGGCCGCGGCAGCGCGCTGCATCTCGGCGATCTCGCGGGCCTTCTGCGCTTCCAGTTCGGCAATGAGCTTGCGGGTGTTCACCACGTCGGGGTGTTGCTCGGTGTAGCGCTGCAGCAGGGTGTCGAGGTTGCGCTTCTGGGCCTCCAGGCGGGCATCGAGTTCGGGCGTGGCGAAGCCAGCGCCGGCCAGGCCGGGGCTGGTGCGCTGGCCACTGCGCACGGCATCAAGCTGCCGGCGGGCCGCCTCGCGAGCGCTCTCGGCCTCGCGCAGCTCCAGGCGGGCCTGGCTCAAGGTGTTCTGCAGCTCCCCCATGCGGCTGGCCATGTCGCCGCCGTTCTGGCTTTGCATGTCCAGGTTGCGCAGGCGGAAATCTTTCAGGCGGGCCTCGGCCTCGGTGAGCTTGGACTCGTAGTTCTTGATCTGCTCTTCCACGAAGCGGCGAGCGCTCTCCGAATCCGACTTGGAGTCGCCCAGGCTGGACTCCACGAAGATGGTCATCAGCGCCTGCACCACGCGCAGGGCCTGGTCGGGGCTGTCACCACGATAGGAAAGCGTGTAGAGGTTGTCGCGGCCAGTGGATCGGATGGCCAGCGACTGGGTCACCTTGTCGATGAGTTCGTCGCGCTGCTCCTTCGTGCGGGCCCCCAGGTCCAGGTCGGCCATGCGAATGAGCTTCTCCACCGTGGGCCGGCTGATCAGCGTGCGGCTGAGCATGGTCACCTGCTGCTCCACGTTGGGCTGCACCGCCAGGCCCGACATCAGCGGACGCAAGATGGTTTGCGTGTCCACGTACACCCGCGCCGAGGCCTCGTAGCGGTTGGGCAGAAACAGCACCGCCGTGGCGGCGATGGCGGCCACCAGCCAGGCCACCAGCACGCCCAGGCGGCGGTACTTCCACATGCCCCTCAAGACGGTGGTGATGTGAGTGATGAGGTCGTGCATGCGGACAGCGAGAAGAAATCAGCGAACAAGAACACCCGCGCGATCAGGCGATCGCGCAAGACAACAGACCCAGACCGGGACCGCAGGAAAACAGGTCAGAACCAGCCCTGGGGAATGATCAGCACGTCACCGGGCAGCATTTCGACGTTGGCCGAGATGTCGCCACGCTTGACCAGGTCTTGCAGGCGAACGCTGTAGCGCTTGCCGTTTTCGGCGGAGCGCACCAGGGTGGCCTTGTTGCCGTCGGCGAACTCGGTAAGGCCGCCCACGGCGATCATCACGTCCATCGCGGTCATCTTCTGCTTGTAGGGCAGGAACTGCGGCTTGGCCGCCGCGCCCAGCACGCGGATCTGCTCGCTGTACGGGCCCACGAAGTTGGTGACGATGACGGTCACCACCGGGTCGCGCACGTACTTGGCCAGGGCCTTCTCCACGTCGCGGGCAATCTCTTGCGAGGTCTTGCCCTGGGCCACCAGCTCATCGACCAGGGGCGTGGAGACCTTGCCGTCCGGGCGCACCGGCACGGTGGACGACAGTTCAGGGTTGCGCCACACCGAAATTTGCAGCGTGTCGCCCGGCCCAACGATGTAGTTGTAGGCGGGGCTGGCGGCCGTGGTCGGGGCGGCGGGCAGGTCGCCGCCGGTGGAGGCACAGCCCGAAATCACCAACGCGGCGGCGGCGCAAACGGCGGCACGGCAAGCAGTGCGGATGAAAGCCGAAGTATCGTTTTGCATGGGCGACGAGCTCCTGGAAATAGCGGATTTGGTGATACGGGTAATGCCGTTGCACTATAGCGCAGGCCCCATGTCAGCTCTACCCGGTAGGGTGTGAAAGATTCCCCACAAATCGGCCGAACGTGCGCGTTCGGCGGATGACCTCACCTGGCCGGCCCCTGGCGAAGGCCCGATGGCCCGGCGCTAAAATCTGCGGTTGCTTTTTGCACCACCCCCCAAGGAATTCCCCATGTCTCTCTTCACCGCCGTTGAAATGGCCCCGCGCGACCCGATCCTGGGTCTGAACGAACAGTTTGCCGCCGACACCAACCCCAACAAGGTCAACCTCGGCGTGGGTGTGTATTTCGACGACAACGGCAAGCTGCCGCTGCTGCAGTGCGTGCAGGCCGCCGAGAAGGCCCTGATGGACAAGCCCGCCGCCCGTGGCTACCTGCCCATTGACGGCATCGCCGCCTACGACGCCGCCGTGAAGGGCCTGGTGTTCGGCGCCGACAGCGAACCCGTGAAGAGCGGCCGAGTGGCCACGGTGCAGGCCATCGGCGGCACCGGCGGCCTGAAGATCGGCGCCGACTTCCTGAAGAAGCTCAGCCCCAGCGCCAAGGTGCTCATCAGCGACCCGAGCTGGGAAAACCACCGCGCCCTGTTCACCAACGCCGGCTTCACGGTGGACACCTATGCCTACTACGACGCCGCCAAGCGCGGTGTGAACTTCGAGGGCATGCTGGCCAGCCTGAATGCCGCCGAGGCCGGCACCATCGTGCTGCTGCACGCTTGCTGCCACAACCCCACCGGCTACGACCTGACCGCCGAGCAGTGGGACCAGGTGATCGCCGTCATCAAGGCCAAGGGCCTGACCCCCTTCCTCGACATGGCCTATCAAGGCTTTGGCAACGGCATCGCCGAAGATGGCGCCGTGATCGGCAAGTTCGTGGCCTCGGGCCTGAACTTCTTCGTGTCCACCTCGTTCTCCAAGAGCTTCAGCCTCTATGGTGAGCGCGTGGGCGCCCTGTCTGTGCTGTGCAGCGACAAGGCCGAAGCAGACCGCGTGCTGTCGCAGCTCAAGATCGTGATCCGCACCAACTACTCCAACCCGCCCACCCACGGTGGTGCCGTGGTGGCCGCCGTGCTGAACAACCCCGAGCTGCGCGCCCTGTGGGAAAAAGAACTGGCTGAGATGCGCGTGCGCATCAAGGCCATGCGCCAGAAGCTGGTGGACGGCCTGAAGGCCGCCGGCGTGAAGCAGGACATGTCCTTCATCACCACCCAGATCGGCATGTTCAGCTACTCGGGCCTGAGCAAAGACCAGATGGTTCGCCTGCGCAGCGAGTTCGGCATCTACGGCACCGACACCGGCCGCATGTGCGTGGCCGCGCTGAACAGCAAGAACATCGACTACGTCTGCCAGGCCATCGCCAAGGTGATCTGATCACCCGCCTCGTTGCCCTGCGCATGAAGAAGCCACCCTCGGGTGGCTTCTTTTTTGTCTGGCGACGGCCCAGGTGTCAGGCCCAGACCATGGATCGCATGCCAATGGAGGCCGCCTGGAAGCCCTCATTGAAGTACTCGGGCACAGCCCCCTCCCCAGCGGCCCCGGCCGCCACCATCAGGGGCAGCCAGTGTTCGGGGCTGGGGTGTGAAAGCGCCGCCGTCTCGCCCAGGGCGGCCCAGTCGGCAAGCCGCGCCGGCTGCCCGGCCGACAAGGCCTCGGCCACCGTTTGGTCAAACCCGATGGCCCATTCATAAGCCTGGTTGTCGGGCACTTCTCGGCGCAAGGCGCGCAGGTTGTGCACCACGTTGCCACTGGCCACGATCAGCACGCCACGCTCGCGCAAGACAGCCAGGCGCCGACCCAGCGCCAGGTGGTCCGCACCACTGCGGCTCGGGTCCACGCTGAGCTGAATCACCGGAATGTCGGCCTCGGGGAACATGGGTTGCAGCACCCCCCAGCAGCCGTGGTCCAGGCCCCATTCGCCTTCGTCTAGGCCCAATGGCTGTTCGCTGCCGGGCTGGGCCACGGCCTGAGCGATGGCGCGGGCGGCTTCGGGCCAACCGGGCGCGGGGTACTGCACATCAAACAGGGCCTGCGGAAAACCACCAAAGTCGTGAATGGTCTGGGGCTGGGCCATGGCGGTGAGCCACCAGCCATGCGTCATCCAATGGGCCGAGACGCACAACACCAGGCGTGGCGCTGCTTTTGCTCGCAGCCCCGGCCCGAGCGCCTGCCACTGGCGGCGCCAGGGGTTTTCCGTGATGACGTTCATCGGGCTGCCATGGCCGACGAAGAGCACCGGCAAGCGTGGCGTACGGGGAAGGATATCGAATTCGGGCATGGCGGCATTGTCTCTTGCCACCGAAGCGTTTCGCGCAGGTGACAGTTTCGCCCTTGACCTGCGTGTTGACCCTGCTGCGGGGAAATCAGCGCGCTGTTATATTGCACTGCAACATAACCGGAGTCCCCGACATGCTTTACCAGCTCTACGAAGCCCAACGCTCGATCATGGAGCCGTTTTCCGATCTGGCCCAAGTGGCCTCCCGCATGTTCAGCAACCCCGCCCTGCCCTTGGCGCAATTGCCGCTGGCGCAACGCGTGTCGGCCGGTTATGACCTGCTGCACCGCCTGGGCAAGGACTACGAAAAGCCGGTGTTCGGCATCCACACGGTGGACGTGGACGGCGTGGACGTGGCCATCCACGAGCGGGTGGAGGTGGACAAGCCTTTCTGCGAGCTGCGCCGCTTCAAGCGCTTCTCCGACGACACCGCCACCCTGGCCAAGCTCAAGGACCAACCGGTGGTGCTGATCGTGGCGCCGCTCTCGGGCCACTACGCCACGCTGCTGCGCGACACAGTGCGCACCATGCTCAAAGACCACAAGGTCTACATCACCGACTGGAAAAACGCCCGTCTGGTGCCCTTGTCGGAGGGCGAGTTCCACCTGGACGACTACGTGAACTACGTGCAATCGTTCATTCGCCACCTGCAAGGCATCTACGGCAACTGCCACGTGATCAGCGTGTGCCAGCCCACGGTGCCGGTGCTGGCGGCGGTCTCGCTCATGGCCAGCCGGGGCGAGAAGCTGCCCTTGTCCATGACCATGATGGGCGGCCCCATCGACGCCAGCAAATCGCCCACGGCGGTGAACAACCTGGCCACGCAGCGCAGCTTCGAGTGGTTCGAGAACAACGTGATCTACCGCGTGCCCGACAAATTCCCCGGTGCCGGTCGCCGCGTCTACCCCGGTTTCCTGCAGCACTCCGGCTTCGTGGCCATGAACCCTGACCGCCACGCCAACAGCCACTACGACTACTTCCAGAACCTGATCAAGGGCGACAACGAGAGCGCCGAAGCCCACCGCCAGTTCTACGACGAGTACAACGCCGTGCTCGACATGGACGCCGACTATTACCTGGAAACCATTCAGACCGTGTTCCAGGACTTCAAGCTGGTCAATGGCACCTGGGACGTGCGCAACGAGCAGGGCAAAGTCGAGCGGGTGCGCCCGCAAGACATTCAGGGCATCGGCCTGCTCACGGTGGAAGGCGAGCTGGACGACATCTCCGGCTCGGGCCAGACGGCCGCTGCCCACGATCTGTGCACCCAGATTCCGGCCACGCACCGCATGCACTACGAAGCCAAGGGCGCGGGCCATTACGGCATCTTCAGCGGCCGGCGCTGGCGTGAGATGGTGTACCCGGTGGTGAAGTCGTTCATCCTGGCGCACCAGCACCCGCACGCTCAGACGGCGCCCGCCAAAGCCGCACCGGCCAAGAAGGCGCCAGCCCGCAAGAGCGCGGCTTGAGTCTGACCACGCCGGTACCATCGGGGGCATGAACGAACTCGCCCGGCGCATTGACGCCGCCCTGCCCCAGACCCAGTGCCAGCGCTGCAGCTACCCCGACTGCGCCGCCTACGCCCAGGCGATTGCCGCGGGCGAGGCCGGCATCAACCAGTGCCCCCCCGGCGGGCAGGAAGGCATTGAGCGGCTGGCGGCCATCACCGGCCAACCCGTGGTGCCGCTGGACACGCACTTCGGCATCGAAGGCCCGGTGACGGTGGCCGTGATCGACGAAGACTGGTGCATCGGCTGCACGCTGTGCATCAAGGCCTGCCCCACCGACGCCATCGTCGGCCTGAACAAGCGCATGCACACCGTGATCGAGCCCTATTGCACCGGCTGCGAGTTGTGCATTCCGGTCTGTCCGGTGGACTGCATTTCGCTGGACATCGTCAGCAGCGAGCGCACCGGCTGGCAGGCCTGGAGCCCGGCGCAGGCCGAGATGGGCCGCTCGCGTTACGAGCAACACAAGGCCCGCGTGGCCCGGGAAAAGACCGAAAACGAAGAGCGCCTGGTGGTCAAGGCCGAGGCCAAGCTGGCCGACCTGGCGGCCCATTCGCAGATCACCGACGGGGCGGTGCTGGACCAGAAACGCGCCGTGATCGAGGCCGCACTGGCCCGCGCCCGGGCCCGCCGCGCCGGCTCGACCTGACGATCAGGCCGTGGCCTGGGCCACGCTCTTGTAAACGCCGCAGCCCAGGTAGAGCGAGTCCACCTTCACCACATAAGACATCTTGGTCTGCACCGCGCCAGTGGCCGGGTTGACGATGTCGTATTCCACCCAGCCCGGCGCCTGCTCGGCCTGGTCAATGATGGCCTGCAGCAAGGCGGCGCCGTCCACGCCGGGGATGTCCTGCACGCGGCTGCCCACCTTCTCAGGCTTGCCACCGAAGGCGCGGTAGACACCCGACGCATCCAGCGCGAACACGTACATGTCGCGGTCATGGAAGCCCTGGCTGGGCGCGCTGAGTTCGCGCACGAAGGCATCTGGCGCGGTGCGTCGGCGGTGCTGCAGGGCGCGGTCCACCAGGGCCATGGCCTCGTCGGCCGTGCCCTGCTGCAAGCGGAACATCGACACCGCTCGCGCCAGGTGCGCGGCCCGCTGCTCCAGGCGGTTGGCCTGGTCCACCGCGCGCTCCACCATCTGGGCGTTGTGCTGGGTGATCTGGTCGAGCTGGGCCACGGCGGTGGAGATCTCGGACAAGCCGCCACTCTGCTCGGCGCTGGAAGCCGAGATGAGCGAGATGTTCTCGGCCATGCCGCGCACGCCGTTGACGATCTGGCCCATGCGCTGGCCGGCGCCTCGCATCAGGTGCACGCTCGACTCCACCCGCTCGCGCGAAGCCTCGATGAGCTGACGAATCTCGCGTGCCGAGGCGGCCGAGCGCTGCGCCAGCGAGCGCACTTCGCTGGCCACCACGGCAAAGCCCCGCCCTTGTTCGCCCGCGCGCGCCGCCTCCACAGCGGCGTTGAGCGCCAGGATGTTGGTCTGAAATGCCAGGCTGTCGATCACACCGATGATTTCGTTCATCTGCTGGGCGCTCTTCTGAATGCCCTCCACCGAGTCCACGGCCTGGGCCATGGCGCCTTGCCCGCCTTCGGCCACGCCGCGCACGCCCACTGCCTGGCGGTCGGATTCGCTGGCGGTCTGGGCGTTCTGGGCCACCGCGCTGGTGATTTGCTGCACGCTGGCGGCGGTTTGCTGCAGGTTGGCGGCTTGCTGCTCGGTGCGGTCGGCCAGCTCGCGGTTGCCACGGGCCAGGCTCTGGCCCGCGTGGGCCACCAGCGCGGAGTTGCTGCGCACCTCGGCCACCATGGCCGAGACGCTGGCCACGGTGCGATCCAGCAAGCCGGCGAGCGCGGCCATTTCGTCCTGGCCCACCACCTTCACCCGCACCTGCAGGTCACCGCTGGCGGTGGCCTCCATGGCCTGCATCACGCGTCGCATGTCGGCCCGAAAACTCAGGTCAATGCAGGCCAGCCCGTACAGCAGCAGGGCCGCCCCGGCGCCGGCCAGCCAACCGGCTGCCGGCAGACCAGCGGCAATGGGCAGCAGGGCCAAAACGCCCACCAGCGCCACCACGGCCAGCTTGCCGCGCAGCGGCAGGCGACGCATCAGCGTGACACCAGGCCAGAAAAAGGTTTTCAACATCGCGGCTTCCTTAGGCCAAATGAAAGCAAGGCCTGCTGGCCGGCGGGTGGCGACCGCTACGATTCGCCCTGCAGCGGCACCCGTGGCGTGGACCTCGGATGCCGCTTTATCGGTACCGTACCCCCTAGGGTTTAGTAAGGCCTTTCCCCATGTCGAACACCAGCCAACGCCTCATTCACCTCAGCGCCCAGCCAGAGGGCAACCCCACGATTGACCACCCGCGTCCAGAACGCCTGGTGCAAGGCAACCCCATGCGCGAAACCTGGAACCGGGTGGACGATGCCTTGCCGGGCGGGCGGGTGTATTGCGGGGTGTGGCGCTGCGAGCCAGGGCGCTGGCGCATTGCCATGGGCGAGACCGAGCGTGAGCTGTTCACCGTGCTGACGGGACGGTGCCGGGTGCACGACGCCCAGGGCGGCTTCGCGGAAGCCGGCCCTGGGGAAGGCATTTACATCCCGCCGGGCTTTGCCGGCGAGTTCGAGGTGCTGGAGCACCTCACCAAGACCTACATGATTTCGGAGTAAGCCGCGCAGCGGCGGCTCACCGGGGGCCGCCCCCGCTCAGGCGGGCTGGGCCTGCAAGGCCGCGAAGGCCTTGACCACCTCGGGCGGTGCCTGCACCAGTTCGATCAGCACGCCCTCGCCGGCAATGGGAAATTCCTCATTGGCCTTGGGGTGCAGAAAGGTGATGTCAAAGCCCGCCGCGCCACGGCGAATGCCACCGGGGGCGAAGCGCACGCCCTGGGCGGTGAGCCATTGCACGGCGGTGGGCAGGTCGTCGATCCACAGGCCGATGTGGTTCAGCGGTGTGGTGTGCACCGCCGGCTTCTTCTCGGGGTCCAGCGGCTGCATCAGATCGACCTCGACCTTGAACGGCCCGCTGCCAATGGCGCAGATGTCTTCGTCCACGTTCTCGCGCTCGCTCTTGAAGGTGCCGGTCACCTCCAGGCCGAGCATGTCGACCCAGAGCTTCTGCAGGCGCAGCTTGTCGGGGCCGCCAATGGCGATCTGCTGGACGCCCAGCACCTTGAAGGGACGCTGAACGGCGCTCATTGCTCAAACTCCACGATGGGTTGATCGACCACCAGCGACTCGCCTTGCGAGGCCAGCACCTTGGCCACCACGCCATCGGCCGCGGCGAACAGCACGTTCTCCATCTTCATGGCCTCGATCACGGCCACGCGCTCACCGGCCTGCACCTTCTGGCCCACCTGCACCGCCACCTGCACCAGCAGGCCGGGCATAGGCGAGAGCACGTATTTGCTCATGTCGGCCGGGGCCTTGAAGGGCATGAGCTGGTGCAGCTCGGCCATGCGCGGCGACACCACCATGGTTTCGATGCGCGTGCCGTTGTGCTGCACCACCAGGGCCAGCGGGTTGCGGGCCGTGCCGCGCTCGATCTGGGCCGTGAAAGGCTGGTCGTTGCAGGTGCCGGCAATGCACACGTCGTTCAGGCGCGAAGGGCTCTGGATGGCGTAGCGCTTGTCGCCCACGGTGACCACGGCCGCGCCGATCTGGCCGGTGACCTCGTCCACGTGCACCGCAGAGTAGCGGTGCTGGCCCTGCTGCCCGTCCAGCGTGATGACGGTGTAGTCGTGGCCCACCTTCACGCCGTAACCGGGCAACTGGCCGCTCAGGCCAGCGGCGCGCTCGCGGCTCTTGCGGCGCACGAAGGCGGCCAGCGCCACCAAGAAATCGGCGTCGTCGTGCGGCACGTCTTCGGCGCGGAAGCCCTGGCCGTAGTGCTCGGCGATGAAGCCGGTGTTGAAGTCACCGGAGACGAACTTGGGGTGGGCCAGCAGCGCCGCCTGGAAGGGGATGTTGCTCTGCACGCCGCGAATCACGAAGCCGTTGAGGGCTTCGCGCATCTTGGCGATGGCGTCCGCGCGGTCTTTGCCGTGCACGATGAGCTTGGCGATCATCGAGTCGTAGAACATCGGGATCTCGCCACCGTCCTGCACGCCGGTGTCCACGCGCACGCCGAAGCGGTCTTGCGTGTTGGCTTGCCACATGCTCTGCGCGGGCGGCGTGAAGCGCACCAGGCGGCCGGTGGAGGGCAGGAAGTTGCGGAAGGGGTCTTCCGCGTTGATGCGGCACTCGATGGCCCAGCCTTCCTTTTTCACGTCGGCCTGGGTCAGCGGCAGCTTCTCGCCGGCGGCCACGCGAATCATCAGCTCCACCAGGTCCAGGCCGGTGATGCACTCGGTCACCGGGTGCTCCACCTGCAGGCGGGTGTTCATTTCCAGGAAGTAGAAGTCCTGGTCTTTGCCCACCACGAATTCCACCGTGCCGGCGCTCTGGTACTTCACGGCCTTGGCCAGGGCCACGGCCTGCTCGCCCATGGCCTTGCGGGTGGCGTCAGAAATGAAGGGCGACGGCGCCTCTTCGATCACCTTCTGGTGGCGGCGCTGGATGGAGCACTCGCGCTCGTTCAGGTAGATCACGTTGCCGTGGCTGTCGCCCAGCACCTGAATCTCGATGTGGCGCGGCTCCTGGACAAACTTCTCCATGAACACGCGGTCATCGCCAAAGCTGTTGCGCGCCTCGTTGCGGCAGCTGCTGAAGCCTTCGAAGCATTCCTTGTCGTTGAAGGCCACGCGCAGGCCCTTGCCACCGCCGCCAGCGCTGGCCTTGATCATCACCGGGTAGCCGATCTTCTTGGCGATCTCCACCGCCTCTTCGGGCGACTGGATCGGCTCGTTGTGGCCGGGAATGGTGCTGACCTTGGCCTCGTTCGCGAGCTTCTTGGACGCAATCTTGTCGCCCATGGCCGCAATCGAATAGTGCTTGGGGCCGATGAAGGTCAGGCCCTCCTCTTCCACGCGGCGGGCGAAGTCTTCGTTTTCCGACAGGAAGCCGTAGCCGGGGTGAATGGCCTCGGCGCCAGTCTGCTTGGCCGCCGCGATGATCTTGTCGGCCACCAGGTAGCTCTCGCGCGAGGGCGCCGGGCCCAGCAGCACGGCCTCGTCGGCCAGCTGCACGTGGCGGGCCTCTTTGTCGGCCTCGGAGTACACGGCCACGGTGGCAATGCCCATCTTCTTGGCGGTGGCGATCACGCGGCAGGCAATCTCGCCCCGGTTCGCAATGAGGATTTTCTTGAACATGGTGAAGTCCTACTTCTCAAATTTGGGAGTGCCGAAGCCGCCATCCAGCGGACACCGCAGAACCGGCTTTGCCGGGCTGCTGGTGTCGCCCCTTGAGGGGGTGACGCGAAGCGGCGCGGGGGTGTTCCAGTTCACAGCGGGATGTTGCCGTGCTTGCGCCACGGGTTCTCGAGCTTCTTGTCCTTGAGCATGACCAGCGAGCGGCAGATGCGCTTGCGCGTCTCGTGCGGCAGGATCACGTCGTCAATGAAGCCGCGCGCGCCGGCCACGAAGGGGTTGGCGAAGCGGGCCTTGTACTCGGCCTCGCGCTGGGCCAGCTTGGCCGGGTCTTTCTTTTCTTCGCGGAAGATGATCTCCACCGCGCCCTTGGCGCCCATCACCGCGATCTCGGCGTTGGGCCAGGCGAAGTTCACGTCGCCGCGCAGGTGCTTGGAGGCCATCACGTCATAAGCGCCGCCATAGGCCTTGCGGGTGATGACCGTGATCTTGGGCACCGTGCACTCGGCGTAGGCGTAGAGCAGCTTGGCGCCGTGCTTGATGATGCCGCCGTACTCTTGCGAGGTGCCGGGCATGAAGCCGGGCACGTCCACGAAGGTGACCACGGGAATGTTGAAGGCGTCGCAGAAGCGCACGAAGCGCGCGGCCTTGATGGAGCTCTTGATGTCCAGGCAGCCGGCCAGCACCAGCGGCTGGTTGGCCACGATGCCCACGGTCTGGCCGTCCATGCGGGCAAAGCCGATCAGGATGTTCTTGGCGTACTCGGGCTGCAGCTCGAAGAAGTCCCCGTCGTCCACGATCTTGAGGATCAGCTCCTTCATGTCGTAGGGCTTGTTGGGGTTCTCGGGCACCAGGGTGTCCAGGCTCAGCTCGGCGCGGTCGATCGGGTCACCGCTGGGGCGCACCGGGGCTTTTTCCTTGTTGTTCAGCGGCAGGTAGTTGAAGAGGCGGCGCAGCATGAGCAGCGCTTCCACGTCGTTCTCGAAGGCCAGGTCGGCCACGCCGCTCTTGGTGGTGTGGGTGATGGCACCGCCCAGTTCCTCGGCGGTCACTTCCTCGTGGGTCACGGTCTTCACCACCTCGGGGCCGGTGACGAACATGTAGGACGAGTCTTTCACCATGAAGATGAAGTCGGTCATGGCGGGCGAATACACCGCGCCACCGGCCGAGGGCCCCATGATCATGCTGATCTGCGGCACCACGCCACTGGCCAGCACGTTGCGCTGGAACACGTCGGCATAACCGCCCAGCGAGGCCACGCCTTCCTGGATGCGGGCACCGCCCGAGTCGTTGAGGCCAATGACCGGTGCGCCCACCTTCATGGCCTGGTCCATGATCTTGCAGATCTTCTCGGCGTGCGCCTCGGACAGCGCACCGCCAAACACGGTGAAGTCCTGGCTGAAGACGAACACCAGGCGGCCGTTGATCATGCCGTAGCCGGTGACCACGCCGTCGCCGGGGATCTTCTGGTCTTGCATGCCGAAGTCCACGCAGCGGTGCTCGACGAACATGTCCCACTCTTCAAACGTGCCTTCGTCCAGCAGCACCTCCAGGCGCTCGCGCGCCGTGAGCTTGCCTTTGGCGTGTTGCGCGGCAATGCGCTTCTCGCCGCCACCCAGGCGCGCCGCGGCGCGCTTGCGTTCCAGTTCATCGAGGATGTCTTGCATGGGGTTGCTCCAGAAAAATCAATCAAACAGGGCGAGCAATTGGCGCGCCGCGGTAGAGGCCGGCAAGGTGCCATCAAGCACGCGCCGGGTGGTGTCGTCCAGGCTGGCGCGCACCGACGGGTGCTCGCGAAACCGTTGTTTGAGGCCGGCATCGATGCGTTCCCACATCCAGGCGCGGGCCTGTTGCTGGCGCCGCGCGGCCAGGCGGCCGTTGGCGGTCTGCAGCTCACGAAAGCGCGAGACCTCGGCCCAGAAGCTGTCCACGCCCTGGCCCAGCAGCGCGCTGATCTGGATGACCGTGGGGTGCCAGACCTTGGCGTCGTGATGCATGTGATCGGGGTTGCCGTGCAGGCCCAGCAGGCGCAGCGAAGACGTGATCTGCGCGCGCGCGCGGGTGGCGGCGTCGGGGTCGATGTCGACCTTGTTGATGACCACCAGGTCGGCCAGCTCCATCACGCCTTTCTTGATGGCCTGCAAGTCGTCGCCCGCATTGGGCAGTTGCAGCAGCACGAACATGTCGGTCATGCCGCTCACGGCCGTCTCGCTCTGGCCCACGCCCACGGTTTCGACGATGACCACGTCGTAACCCGCTGCCTCGCACACCAGCATGGCCTCACGGGTTTTTTCGGCCACGCCACCCAGGGTGCCGCTGCTCGGGCTGGGGCGGATGTAGGCGCGCTCGTTCACCGACAGGTGCTCCATGCGGGTCTTGTCGCCCAGGATGGAGCCGCCCGACACGGTGGACGACGGGTCAATGGCCAGCACCGCCACGCGGTGGCCCTGACCGATGAGGTACAGGCCGAGGGCCTCGATGAAAGTGCTCTTGCCCACGCCCGGCACACCGCTGATGCCCAGGCGAAGCGAACCGCCCGTGTGCGGCAGCAAGGACGTGAGCAGCTCATCGCCCTGCGCGCGGTGGTCGGTGCGGGTGGACTCCAGCAGCGTGATGGCCTTGGCCATGGCGCGGCGCTGCTGGGCGGCACCGCCTTTCACGATGCCCTCGAAAAGCGCCTGCGGCGTCACGCCACCGCCTTCTTGATCTGCTCCAGCACGTCTTTGGCGCTGGCGGGAATCGGGGTGCCGGGGCCGTAGACGCCCTTCACACCGGCCTCGTACAGAAAGTCGTAGTCCTGGCGCGGAATCACGCCGCCCACGAACACGATGATGTCGTCGGCGCCCTGCTTCTTCAGCTCGGCAATGATGGCCGGCACCAGGGTCTTGTGGCCGGCGGCCAGCGTGCTCACGCCCACGGCGTGCACGTCGTTCTCGATGGCCTGGCGGGCGCATTCCTCAGGGGTCTGGAACAGCGGACCCATGTCCACGTCAAAGCCCAGGTCGGCAAAGGCCGTGGCCACCACCTTGGCGCCCCGGTCGTGGCCGTCCTGGCCGAGCTTGGCGATCATCACGCGCGGGCGGCGGCCCTGGGCGTCGGCGAAGGCGCTGATCTCTTGCTTGAGTTGTTCCCAGCCCTCGGCCGAGTCATAAGCGGCTGCGTACACACCAGTCACCTTTTGCGTGTCGGCGCGGTGGCGCCCGAAAACCTTTTCCAGCGCGTCGCTCACCTCACCCACGGTGGCGCGCAGGCGAATGGCCTTGATCGAGAGATCCAGCAGGTTGCCCTGACCGCTTTCGGCGGCGGCGGTGAGCGCGTCCAGCGCGGCCTGCACCGCGGCAGCATCGCGCTTGGCCTTGATGGCCTGCAGGCGGGCGATCTGGCTCTCGCGAACCTTCACGTTGTCCACCTCCAGGATGTCGATGGCGTCTTCCTGCTTGAGCTTGTACTTGTTGACGCCCACGATCACGTCTTGGCCGCTGTCGATGCGGGCCTGCTTCTCGGCCGCTGCCGCCTCGATCTTGAGCTTGGCCCAGCCGCTGTCCACCGCCTTGGTCATGCCGCCCATGGCGTCGACCTCTTCGATGATCTTCCAGGCGGCGTCGGCCATGTCCTGGGTGAGCTTCTCCATCATGTAGCTGCCGGCCCAGGGGTCGATGACGTTGGTGATGTGCGTCTCTTCCTGAATGATCAGCTGCGTGTTGCGCGCGATGCGGGCGCTGAACTCAGTGGGCAGCGCGATGGCCTCGTCAAAGCTGTTGGTGTGCAGGCTCTGCGTGCCACCGAACACGGCCGCCATGGCCTCGATGGTGGTGCGCACCACGTTGTTGTACGGGTCTTGCTCGGTGAGCGACCAGCCCGAGGTCTGGCTGTGCGTGCGCAGCATCAGGCTCTTGGGGTTCTTGGCATTGAAGCCCTTCATGATGCGCGTCCACAGCAGGCGGGCGGCGCGCATCTTGGCGATCTCCAGGTAGAAGTTCATGCCCACCGCCCAGAAGAACGAGAGGCGACCCGCGAAGTCGTCCACGTCCATGCCCTTGGCGATGGCGGTCTTCACGTACTCCTTGCCGTCGGCCAGGGTGAAGGCCATCTCCAGCGCCTGGTTGGCGCCGGCTTCCTGCATGTGGTAGCCCTTTCTCGTGTACTCGATGATGTCGCCGATGATCTTCATCGACGGCTCGGGCGGGTAGATGTAGGTGTTGCGGACCATGAACTCCTTGAGGATGTCGTTCTGGATGGTCCCGCTGAGCTTGTCTTGCGACACGCCCTGCTCTTCGGCGGCCACCACGTAGCCCGCCAGCACCGGCAGCACCGCGCCGTTCATGGTCATGGACACCGAGACCTTGTCCAGCGGAATGCCGTCGAACAGGATCTTCATGTCCTCCACGCTGTCGATGGCCACGCCGGCCTTGCCCACGTCGCCAGTGACGCGCGGGTGGTCGCTGTCGTAGCCACGGTGGGTGGCCAGGTCAAAGGCCACGCTCACGCCCTGGCCACCGGCGGCCAGTGCCTTGCGGTAGAAGGCGTTGCTTTCCTCGGCGGTGGAGAAGCCCGCGTACTGGCGAATCGTCCAGGGACGCACCGCGTACATGGTGGCCTGCGGGCCGCGAATGAAAGGCTCGAAGCCCGGCAAGGTGTTGGCGTAAGGCAGGTCTTGGGTGTCTTCCGCGGTGTAGAGCGGCTTGACGACGATGCCGTCGGGCGTGGTCCAGTTCAGGGCCGACACATCGCCACCGGGGGCGGATTTCTGGGCGGCCTTGGCCCAGGCCTCAAGGGATACGGGGGCGAATTCGGTCGGTTTAGAGCTCATGGCAATCGGTGGGATGGACTCAGGGAAATCGCGCCGCAGTTTACATCATTCATAATTATTGATGCAGAATATCTGTCACTTCCGATTTTCCCCACCCTGAGCGCCCGTCCATGTCTGCTGTTTCCCTTGCGCCCCGCGCCCTGTACGAAGAAGTTGCCGAGCGCCTGCGCCAGCGCATCTTCCAGCGCGAGCTGGAGCCCGGCAGCTGGATTGACGAGCTCAAAATCGCCGACGAACTGGGCATCAGCCGCACCCCGCTACGCGAGGCGCTGAAGGTGCTGGCCGCCGAAGGCCTGGTCACCATGAAGGTGCGCCGTGGCGCCTACGTGACCGAGGTGTCAGAGAAAGACCTGATCGACGTCTACCACCTGCTCTCACTGCTGGAAGCCGATGCCGTGGCCGTGGTGGCGCAGTCGGGCAGCGACGCCGCCCTGGCCGAGCTGCAGGCCCTGCACGACGAACTGGAAGGCGCCACGCAAGACCGCGACCGTTTTTTCGAGATCAACGAGCGCTTTCACCTGCGCCTGCTGGAGCTGGCCGACAACCGCTGGCGCCAGCAGATGGTGAGCGACCTGCGCAAGGTGATGAAGCTCAACCGCCACCACTCGCTGTTCAAGGCCGGGCGCATTGAAGAGTCGCTGGCCGAGCACCGCGCGGTGATGCAAGCCATTCGCGCGCGCCAGGCCGACGCGGCCGCACAGCGCATGCGCGACCACTTCGCCAGCGGCCTGGAAGCCGCCACCTGAGCCGGGCCGTCGCCAGCATGGCGTGCTGGTAAATTGTGTGCCATTCCATTTGGCCCACTTCATTGCGCTTTTCGCCCATGCCAGCCGCCCCTACCCTCGCCTCCCTCGCCCAACCCGGCATCCTCCAAGGCATTCCCGCCCAGGCCCGCTACCTCACCTGCCAGCTTCGCGTGGGCGCTGACCCGCGCGCCGTGCTGCGCGAACTGGCGCGCCAAGCCGATGGCCAGCACCTGGTGGTGGGACTGGGCGATTCGCTGGTGCGTGAGCTGGGCGTGCCACTGCCCGGTCTCAAGGCCTTTTGCGGGGTGGCCGGTGCGCGCGTGAAGCTGCCCGCCACGCCGGCCGACCTCTGGCTGTGGCTGCGTGGCAGCGACCGCGGTGACCTGCTGGTGCGCAGCCGCCACCTGGAGGCCCTGCTGGCCCCCGCCTTCGACGTGCAGCGCATCACCGACGCCTTCAGCCACCACCACAACAAAGACCTCACCGGCTACGAAGACGGCACCGAAAACCCCGACGCCGAGGAAGCCCCGGCCGTGGCCCTGGTGGGCGAAGGCGAAGGCGCGCCGGCGGGCAGCAGCTTCGTGGCCGTGCAGCGCTGGCGCCACCACATGAGTCGCTTCGAGGCCATGACGCGCCAGCAGCAAGACCACGCCATCGGCCGTGAGCGCGACAGCAACGAAGAACTGGACGACGCGCCCGAATCCGCCCACGTGAAGCGCACCGCGCAAGAGAGCTTCGAGCCCGAGGCCTTTGTGCTGCGCCGCTCCATGCCCTGGGCCGAGGGCAACGAAGGCGGGCTGGTGTTCGCGGCCTTCGGGCGCTCGTTCGACGCCTTTGAGGCCCAGTTGCGCCGCATGTCGGGCGCGGAAGACGGCATCGTCGATGCGCTCTTCACCTTCACCGAACCGGAAACCGGCGCCTACTACTGGTGCCCGCCGGTGCACGGCGGGCGCCTCGACCTGAGCGGCGTGGGCCTGTAAGCGCCACCCGGCGCCTCAGGCAGCCGGGCTTTCCTCCGGCTCGTCCACCACGTGGGCCTGGGCCATGGCCCACACCTCGCGCGGCGGCAGCGGCTTGAGGCGGTGGTCGCTCCACACCTGGCGCCACTTGCGCGCGCCGCGCAGGCCGTGGCGCAAGCCCAGCATGTGGCGCGCGATGGCGTACCAGGGGCAGCCGTCCTCGGCATGGGCTCGCTCCATGTAGCGCACCATCTGGTCTTCCACCCACTCGCGCGTCACGGTGCTGGGGGCCTCGCCAAAGAAGGCCTCGTCCCAGGTGGTGAGCTGCCAGGGGTGGTAGTAGGCGTCGCGCCCGATCATCACGCCGTCCACGTGGCGCAGGTGCTCGGCGATCTGCTCGCGCCCCACGATGCCGCCGTTCACCGCGAAGGTAAGCGCGGGGAAATCGCGTTTGAGGCGGTAGGCCAGGTCGTAGCGCAGCGGCGGAATCTCGCGGTTTTCCTTGGGGCTCAGGCCCTGCAGCCAGGCGTTGCGGGCGTGCACGATGAACACCTCGCAGCCGGCATCGGCCACCGTGCCCACGAAGTCGCGCACGAAGTCGTAGCTCTCGATCTTGTCGATGCCGATGCGGTGCTTCACCGTCACCGGAATCGACACCACGTCGCGCATGGCCTTCACGCCATCGGCCACGGTGCGGGGCTCGGCCATCAGGCAGGCACCGAAGGCGCCGCGCTGCACCCGCTCGCTGGGGCAGCCGCAGTTGAGGTTGATTTCGTCGTAGCCCCATTCCTCGCCGAGCTTGGCGGCGCGGGCCAAGTCGTCGGGCTCGCTGCCGCCCAGCTGCAGGGCCACCGGGTGCTCTTCGGCGTTGAAGCGCAAGTGCCGCTGCACGCTGCCGTGCATGAGCGCGCCCGTGGTCACCATTTCGGTGTAGAGCAAGGTGTGCCGGCTCAGCAGCCGGTGCAGGTAGCGACAGTGGCGATCGGTCCAGTCCATCATGGGCGCGACGGACAGGCGCCAGGGGGACAGGGCATGAGAAGGGGAATGCATGGCCCGATTATCCCAGCGGGCACAAAAAACCCCGCCGAAGCGGGGTGTGGGTGAACGCTGGGGTGGGCGCGATCAGCCCATGTGCAGGCCGCCGTTGACCGAGAAGTCGGCGCCGGTGGCGTAGCCGCCCTCATCGCTGGCCAGCCAGGCAATGATGGAGGCGATCTCGCTGGGCTTGCCCAGGCGCTTCACGGGCACGGTGGCCACGATCTTTTCCAGCACATCGGGGCGGATGGCGTTGACCATGTCGGTGCCGATGTAGCCCGGGCTCACGGTGTTCACCGTGACGCCCTTGGTGGCCAGCTCTTGCGCCAGGGCCATGGAGAAGCCGTGCATGCCGGCCTTGGCGGCCGAGTAGTTGGTCTGGCCGGCCTGGCCTTTTTCGCCGTTGACCGAGCTGATGTTGATGATGCGGCCCCAGCCTTTTTCCATCATGTCGGGCACGACCTGCTTGGTCACGTTGAACATGGAATTGAGGTTGGTCTCAATCACCGCCGCCCAGTCTTCGCGCGACATCTTGAGGAACATGCGGTCGCGGGTGATGCCGGCGTTGTTCACCAGCACATCAATGCTGCCGTGCTCGGCCTTGGTTTTGGTGAAGGCCTCCACTGTCGAATCCCAGTCGCCCACATTGCCCACCGAAGCGTAGAAGGTGTACCCCAGGGCCTTCTGCTCGTCGAGCCATTTGGTGAAGTCACGCGTCGGGCCGCAGCCGGCGATGACCTTGAAACCCTCTTTGTGCAGGCGCTGGCAAATGGCGGTGCCGATGCCTCCCATGCCCCCCGTGACGTAGGCGACTTTCTGTTCCATGTTGACCTTTCTTGCCGTCTTGATGTGAATGAATTGATCGTATCGGTCCTGTTAACGCTCCACAGCGAGGGAAACCCCCATCCCGCCGCCGATGCACAGGGCGGCCACGCCCTTTTTGGCACCACGGCGCTGCATTTCGTGCAGCAGCGTGACCAGCACGCGGCAACCGGACGCACCGATGGGGTGGCCGATGGCAATGGCGCCACCGTTCACGTTGACCTTGGCCGGGTCGATGTCGAGCGCACGGTTCACCGCGCAGGCCTGGGCCGCGAAGGCCTCGTTCAGTTCAAACAGGTCGACGTCGCTGGTTTTCCAGCCGGCGCGGGCCAGGGCCTTCTGGGTGGCGGGCACCGGGCCCATGCCCATGGTGGCCGGGTCAAGGCCGCTGGTGCCGAAGGCGGCGATGCGCGCCAGGGGCGTCAGGCCCAGGGCGGCGGCCTTCTTGGCCGTCATGACCATCACGGCGGCGGCGCCGTCGTTGATGCCGCTGGCGTTGCCGGCGGTGACGGAACCCGCCTTGTCAAAGGCCGGGCGCAGACCGGCCAGGGCCTCGGCGCTGGTCTTGCGGTTGAGGTACTCGTCGGCGTCGAAGACGATGGGGTCGCCCTTCTTCTGGGGAATAGGCACGCCAACGATCTCGTCCTTGAACTTGCCGGCGTCTTGCGCGGCGGCGGCCTTCTGCTGGCTGGCCAGGGCCAGGGCGTCTTGCATGTCGCGGGTGATGCCGTGGGCCTTGGCCACGTTTTCGGCGGTGATGCCCATGTGGTACTGGTTGTAGACGTCCCACAGGCCGTCCACGATCATGGTGTCCACCATCTTCCAGTCGCCCATGCGCTGGCCGTCGCGGCTGCCGTTGAGCACGTGCGGGCTGGCGCTCATGTTTTCCTGGCCACCAGCGATGACGATTTCGCTGTCGCCCCAGGCCACGGCCTGAGCGGCCAGCATCACGGCCTTCAGGCCCGAGCCACACACGGCGTTGATGGTGAGCGCCGGGGTCTCCTTGGCGAGACCGGCCTTCATCATGGCCTGTCGGGCCGGGTTCTGGCCCACGCCTGCGGCCAGCACCTGGCCCATGATGACCTCGCCAATGGCATCGGCCGGCACGCCGCTGCGCTCCAGCAGGGCCTTGATCACGATGCTGCCCAGCTCGGTGGCGGGCGTCTTGGCGAGCGAGCCGCCAAACTTGCCCACGGCGGTGCGGGCGGCTGAAACGATGACGATGTCTTCCATGGTTTTCTCCTTGAGGAATCAATGCGATCCAGTTGCGTGACGCCAGTCGTGACTTCGTCGAGAGACACCGAGGAACCGGCTTCGCCGGGCCTCAGGTGTCGCCCCCTTGAGGGGGTCGCGCGCAGCGCGGCGGGGGTGCTTCATGCTCGGGCTTTGACGTAGCGACCGGGCGCGGGCTCGATCGCCGCGTAGGTCTTGCCCTTGCCATAGGTCTTGGGCGCGGCGATCTGCTTGCCCGCCTGCGGCTTGAGCCAGGCGGCCCAGTCGGTCCACCAACTGCCGGGGTGTTCGGTGGCACTGGCGATCCATTGGTCCACCGACTTGGGGAACTGGTTGGCAAGGCCAATCCAGTGGCTGCGCTTGTTCTTGCTGGCCGGGTTGATCACGCCGGCAATGTGACCCGACGCCCCCATCACGAAGCGCTTCTTGCCCGGCAGCAGCTGCGTGCTGGCGTAGGCGCCAGCGATGGGCACGATGTGGTCTTCGCGCGAGCCGTAGATGTAGACCGGCAGAGTGACCTGGCGGAAATCGATCTTCTCGCCGCACACCGTGGCGGTACCGGGTTTGGTGTATCGGTTTTCCAGGTAGAGGTTGCGCAGGTACCAGGCGTAGTAGGGGCCGGGCAGGTTGGTGCTGTCGGAATTCCAGTACAGCAGGTCAAAGGGCGGCGGGGTTTCGCCCTTGAGGTAGTTGCCCACCACGTAGTTCCACACCAGGTCGTTCGGGCGCAGGAAGCTGAAGGTGGTGGCCAGGTCACGCCCCGGCATCAAGCCGCCCTGGGCGAACTGCGCTTCGCGGAACTTCACGAAGGCCTCGTCGATGAACACATCCAGGATGCCGGTGTCGGTGAAATCGAGCAGCGTGGTGAGGAAGGTGGCGCTGTGCACCGGGTGCTCGCCGCGCGCCGCGTGCACCGCCAGCGCCGTGCCCAGCATGGTGCCGCCCACGCAGAAGCCCAGGGCGTTGATGGTGTCGGCGCCGGTGATGTCTTGCGTGACGGCGATCGCCTTCATCACGGCGTGCTCGATGTAGTCGTCCCAGGTCTTGCCGGCCAGCGACTCGTCGGGGTTGCGCCAGCTCACCACAAAGGTGCGGTGCCCTTGCTCCAGGCAGTAGCGAATGAGCGAGTTCTCGGGCTGCAGGTCCAGGATGTAGAACTTGTTGATGCAGGGCGGCACCAGCAGGAAGGGCCGCTCGTACACCTTGGCGGTGAGTGGCTTGTATTCGATGAGCTGGAACAGCTCGTTCTCGAACACCACCGCGCCCTCGGTGGTGGCCACGTTGCGCCCCACTTCGAACACGCTCTCGTCCGTCATGGACACATGGCCCTGCTTCATGTCGTGCAGCAGGTTGGCCATGCCCTTGGCGATGCTCTCGCCCTTGGTTTCAATGGCTTTTTTCTGCGCGTCGGCGTTGAAGGCCAGGAAGTTGCTGGGGGCGGTGGCGTCGATCCACTGCTGCACGGCGAAGCGCACGCGGCTGCGGGTCTTGTCGTCGCCCTGCACCGCATCGGCCAGCGCCATCAGGGTGCGGGCGTTGAGCAGGTATTGCGCCGCGGTGAAGGAAGCCAGGGGATTGCCCGTCCAGGCCTCGGAGGCGAAGCGGCGATCGCTCAAGGCCTGGGGTGCGGCACCTGGGGTCCACAGCCGGGTGACCTCTTCCAGGTAGCCTTTCTGGATCTCGATCAGGCGGGCCGGGTCGATGGTGACCGACTGGCCGGTGACCTGCTGCAGCAGGTCGGCCATGCCGGGCAGAGGCATGCCGAAGGGGTTGCCAGTGTTGCCTGCCGCTGCGCCCTGGCCGGCCATGAAAGCCTTGAAGGCAGCCATCGGGTCACCCACAGGAGACGCGGTGCCAGCCGCCCCGGGAAAGGCCTGGGCAAGCTGGGTCCACTGCTGGACCATCTGTTGCTGGAACTGCTGCGCAGCCTCCAGCCACGGTTGCTGCCCTTGTTTGCCAGATGCCATGCTTGTCTCCTGCGGAATGGTTGTCGACCTATTATCTCGGTCACGATGGGCGGTGCGCCGGCTCGCCTGCAGTATTGAACAGCCGTATTGCGATTGCCTGACAACGCCGGCCCAAAAGAGGAACAAACGTGTATCTGGTGGTCATCGCGTGGATGTATGTGGTGCTGATGATGGCGGTGGCCGAAGCCGCCAGCCCCAACGGCACGGTGCTGGGCGCCATCGTGACCTTTGTGCTGTACGGCCTGGTGCCCCTGAGCATCGTGGTGTACCTGATGGGCACGCCGCAGCGGCGCCGCGCCATCAAGGCCGCCGAGGCCCAGCAGGCGCAAGAGGCTCAGCAAACTTCAGGCCAGCCAGACGCAGGCGGCCAGACGCCCGGTGCTGCCGAGACGGGCAGCGTCGCGGCGGTGCGAGAAAAACCGTGATGCCTGGGTGACGGTGCACCACTGGGGTGTGCCGTCGTTGCCCTGCACCGAGGCCGCGCCAGCGGCCAGCAAACGACGCCGGGCCAGCGCTGGCAGATCGGCCAGCCACTTGCTTTCGGTGTGCGGGCGAAAGCAGGCACTGGCGCCCGGGTCGGCGGCTTCCATGGCCCGCACCACCTCGGGGCCCACTTCGAAGGCCGTTGGCCCGATGCAAGGGCCCAGCCAGGCCACCCACTCACCCGCCCCGCCCTGCGCTTGCAGTGAGCGGGCTGTGGCCTCCAGCACGCCAGCGGCCAGGCCGCGCCAGCCGGCGTGGGCCGCGCCCACGGCCAGGCCATCGCGTCGGGCGAACAGCACGGGCAGGCAGTCGGCCACCATGATGGTGCAGGCCACGCCGCGTGCGCTGGTGACGCAGGCATCGGCCTCGGCCCCGTCGGGCGTCGTGGCGTCAAGCACCAGCACCTGCGCGCCGTGCACCTGCTGCAAGAACACCGGGCGCGCGGGCGCCAGGGCCTCGCCCAGGCGCTGGCGGTTGGTGGCCACGGCGGCCGGGTCATCCCGCACGTGATCGCCCAGGTTCAGGGTGTCAAAGGGCGGGGCCGACACACCACCATGGCGGGTGGTGCACACGGCGCGCACCGGGGCCGGTGCCGCCCAGTCGGGCCGCAGCAGATGGGGCGTGAGCGGGCCGGGCATCAGGCCTCGGCGTCGGGGCAGGCCGAGGGCTGGGCCTGCAGGAAGGCCGGCAGGGCCATGCAGCGCTCGAACACGGCCATGGTGCGCGGCAGGCCGTCGAGGTTGGTGTTGAAGCGCTGCGCGTTGAAGATTTGCGGCACCAGGCAGCAGTCGGCCAGGGTGGGGGTGTCGCCATGGCAGAAGGCGCTGGGGCCAGCGGCGAGCTGGCGCTCAAAGGCCTCCAGGCCGGTGCGCACCCAGTGGCGGTACCAGGTGTTCTTGGACTCTTCGTCCACCTTGAGGTCGCGCACCAGGTACTTGAGCACGCGCAGGTTGTTCAGCGGGTGGATTTCGCAGGCGATGATTTGCGCCAGCGCGCGCACCCGGGCACGGCCCAGGGCATCGGCCGGCAGCAGGCGGGCACCCTCGGGGTGCGCTTCGTCGAGGTACTCGATGATGGCCATCGACTGCGTCAGGCGCGTGCCGTCGGCCAACTCCAGCAGGGGCACCAGGCCCTCGGCGGCAATGTCGGCAAAAGCCTGCTGCTTGTGGTCGCCTCGGGCCAGGTGAACCGGCACGTATTCGTAAGCCAGGCCTTTCAGGCTCAGGGCGATGCGCACACGAAAAGAGGCCGAGGAACGGAAGTAGTTGTAGAGCTTCATACGGTGGGAGGATAAAGCGTTCGGGCGGCGTTACATTTCGCTACAGAGGCGAGTTTCACCCTACCCGAGGAGACGATTCATGGCGGGAATCCGCAAAGCGCTTGCGCTGGCCCTGTGCACGGCCCTGGCGATCACCGTGAGTGGCTGCGCCACCTTCGCGGTGCCCGCCTACAGCCCCGACTATCCCACGCTGGACCGGCTCAAAACCGCGCGATTGGCACCGGTGGCCATACAGCCGTTTGCGCCGCAAGACCCGGCCGCGCCAGTGAACGTGCTCACCCTGCGCGGCGCCCCCTTCGCCCCGGCCAAGGGCACGTTTGCCAGCTACATCGAAGCCGCCATGCGGGAAGACATGGCCGAGTTGCGCCGGCTGGACGCGCAAGCCCCCACCCAGCTCTCGGGCACGCTGCTGCGCAACGACTTTGACTTCTCTGGCCTGAGCGTGGGCACCGGCACCATTGAATTGCGCGTGGTCGTCACCCGCGCGGGCCAGACCCGGCTGGACAAGACCTACTCGGCCAGCGGCCAGTACGAATCGCACCTGGCGGCCAACGTGGCGGTGCCACGCGCCCAGGCCGAGTACCCCTCACTGGTGCGGCGCCTGCTGCGCAATGTGTACGCCGATGCGGCCTTCATCGCCGCGCTGCAACCCTGAACCTCAACCACCGGAGATTTCTCGATGAGCCGTTTTCGTATTTGGCGCCTCGCTGGCGCCGCCCTGCTCGTGGGCCTGCTGACCGCTTGCGCCCACCCCATCGGCATCGGGCCGCTGGAGACGCCCACGCGCAACGAAGCGGGGCTGAACCCGAAGAAGGTGGCGTATGTGATGACGGACGCTGACCGGGCCAAGGAGGTGATCACCCCTGGCGGCGGCGGTGACAAGGTGAGCTACTTCCCTTACCGCGACCTGGAAAAGTCGATTCGCGACGCGCTGCGCTCGGTGTATGCCGATGTGTTCGTGCTCAACGCGGTGAGCGACCAGGAAGCCATCAAGAACTACGGCGTGAGCTATGTGTTCACGCCCAGCATCACCACGCAGTCGGAATCGCCCTCGATCTTCACTTGGCCGCCGACCAAGTTCGACATCGACCTCACCTGCAACGTGACCGATGCCGAGGGCAAGGCCGTCACGCAAGTGAAGGCTCAGGCCACGGGCACTGCCGAGTTCAGCGAGTTCATGAAGGACTTCGGGCTCTCGGGCCGCCGCGCGGCGACCCAGGTGTCCGAGCAGTTGCGGCAGGCCGTGCTGGCCAACCCGCAACTGCGCTGAGGCCCGCAGGGCCTCAGCTCCAGCCGACGCTTAGGCCGCCAGGGCCGGGTAGTCGGTGTAGCCGGCCTCGCCGCCGCCGTAGTAGGTGGCGCGGTTGCCTTCGTTGAAGGGGCCGCCGCGCTTGAGGCGCTCCACCAGATCGGGGTTGGCGATGAAGGGGCGGCCAAAGGCCACCAGGTCGGCGCCATCGGCCACGGCCTGGTTGGCCAGGGCGAGGTCGTAGCCGTTGTTCACCATCCAGGCGCCCTGCCCGCCCGCGGCGCGGTAAGCGGCCTTGAGGGCGGCGTAGTCGAAGGGGCGGTCGGCCAGTTCGCGCGGGCCACCGGTGGCGCCTTCGATGATGTGCACATAGGCCAGGCCGAAGCGGGCGAGTTGGCGCACCACGTAGTCAAACAGCGGCTGCGGGTCGGCATCGACCACGTCGTTGGCGGGCGTGACCGGCGAGAGGCGGATGCCGGTGCGGCCACCGCCAATGGCTTCGGTGATGGCCTGCACCACCTCCACCAGCAGGCGGGCGCGGTTCTCGATGGAGCCGCCGTAGGCGTCGGTGCGCTGGTTGCTGCCGGTCTTGAGGAACTGGTCGATCAGGTAGCCGTTGGCGGCGTGAATTTCCACACCGTCAAAGCCGGCTTCGATGGCGGCCTTGGCAGCGCGGCGGTAGTCGTCCACGATGCCGGGCAGCTCGCTGGTCTCCAGGGCGCGCGGGGTGGAAGTTTCCACGAAGGTGGGCACGCCGTCCTGAAGGAGCACGGTCTTGGTCTTGGCCGCAATGGCCGAGGGCGCCACCGGCGCGCCGCCGTTGGGTTGCAGCGAGGTGTGCGACACGCGGCCCACGTGCCAGAGCTGGGTGACGATCTTGCCGCCGGCTTCGTGCACGGCGGCGGTCACGGGCTTCCAGCCCGCCACTTGCTCGGGCGCGTAGAGGCCCGGCACGTCGGCATAGCCCTGGCCCTGCTGGCTGATGGCGGTGGCCTCGGTGATGAGCAGACCGGCGCTGGCGCGCTGGCGGTAGTAGGTGGCCATGAGCGGCGTGGGCACAGCGCCTGGCGCGCGGTTGCGGGTGAGGGGCGCCATGACGACGCGGTTGCTCAGGGCGATGTCGCCCACGGTGACGGGATCGAACAGGGTGGTCATGTAAACCTTTCTCGGTTGACGCTATCGAATCGGAGGCACGTGCCGGCCCGGGGCCGGTACGCGGCGGGCAAATTGTGGGCAATTCAATGCGCCGCTGCCTTGATGCGCCGCAAAGCCCCGACCACCGCGGGGACGATGCTGACGGCGTTTGACGGGTGCGCAATCGCGTCGGTGCTCCAGATCTCGCCCACGCCGGCGCCGCGCACCAGGGCCAGCGCGCCTTCGGCGAACAGGGCATGCGTCACGGCCACGTCCACCGAGCGGGCACCGGCAGCCAGCAGCAGCTCGGCGGCACGGGCCAGGGTGTGGCCTGAGCTGGCCACGTCGTCGATGAGCACCACCGCCCTGCCCTGCACCGGCACATCGGGCAAGGCGATGTCGACGTTGCGGTCGCCGTTGCGCTTTTTGTGGCACACGGCATAGGCCCAGCCACGCGGTTGGGCGGCCTGGGCCACCCACTGCAGTGCCTCTTCGTCGGGCCCGATCAGCAACACCTCGCGCCCTTGGCCGGCAATATGCTCGGCCAGCAGCGGCGCGCCGCTGATGAGTTGGGCGTCGCGCACCGGCACCGCCTCTTGCAGCGTGGCCACGCGGTGCAGGTGCGGATCCACCGTGACGAGGGCGTCGAATAGGCTGGCCAGGAAGTCGCCCACGATGCGCTGGCTCACGGCTTCGCCGGGCGAGAAGGCCATGTCCGGCCGCATGTAGGCCAGGTAGGGCGCCACCAGGGTGAGGTGGCGAGCCCCCAGGGCGCGCGCCGTGCGCGCGGCCAGCAGCAACTCCACCAGTTTTTCGTTCGGCGCCTGCAGCCCACGCCACAGCACCACGCGCTCGGGCAGGTGGGTTGGCAGGCGCAGCTTGAATTCGCCATCGGGAAAGCGATGGCGATTGATGGTGGCGAACGCCAGGCCACCGGCCTGGGCGGCGCGCTGGGCGGTGTCGGCCTCGTCGTCGAAGGCCAGCAAGAGATCGGCCATGCTCAAAACTCCACGAATACGTGGGGCACTTCGCTGGCCACGCCGATGCGGTAGCCGCTGGCGCGTTCGCAGGCCTGGCGGGCAAAGGCCAGGTCCGCCGGGTAGCGGGCGTGCACGCGGTAAAGCAAGTCGCCGGCCTGCACCGGCTCGCCCAGCTTGCGGGCCAGGTCAACGCCCGCGCCGCGCACCTTGGGCGCACCGGCTAGGCGGGCAATGTGGGCGATTTGCAGGTTGTCGATGCCGGTGACCACGCCGGCCTGCGGGGCGGTCACCTCCAGCGTGAGTTCGCCCAGGTCGGGCGCGTGGTGGTCAAAGCCTTTGCTGCCCTGCGCCGCGATGATGGCCTGCATGGCCGCCAAGGCGCGGCCGGAATCGAGGATGTCGCGGGCGATGCGAAAGCCGTCGCCGCCGCGCACGTCGGGGCTGCACTCGATCAGGCGCCCGGCCAGGCGCAGGGATTTCTGGCGCAGGTCGTCGGGGGCGCGCGGGTCGTTCTCCAGCACCTGCATCACGTCGCGTGCCTCCAGCACCGGGCCCACGCCACGGCCCACGGGCTGGCGGCCATCGGTGATGACCACGTCCAGCGAGAGGTGCAGACGCTGCGCCACGAACTCGAACAAGCGCTTGAGGCGCTGTGCCTCGGGCATGGAGCGCACCTTGGCCGTGGGGCCGATGGGAATGTCCAGCACCAGGTGGTTGGCGCCGGCGGCGATCTTCTTCGAGAGGATGGAGGCCACCATCTGGCCCGGCGAATCAATCGACAGCGGGCGCTCCACCGAGATCAGCACGTCATCAGCGGGCGAGAGCTCGGCGGTGCCGCCCCAGCCGATGCAGGCGCGGTGCTGGCGCACGATTTCCTGCATGCGCTCAAACGGCAGTTCCACATTGGCCAGCACCTCCATGGTGTCGGCCGTGCCGGCCGGCGAGGTGATGGCGCGCGAAGACGTTTTGGGAAACACCAGGCCGTAGGCCGCCACGATGGGCACCACCAGCATGGTGGTGCGGTTGCCCGGAATGCCGCCGATGCAGTGCTTGTCCACCACCAGGCTTTCGCGCCAGTCGAGCCGGCGGCCGCTGTTGATCATGGCCTCGGTGAGAAAGGCCACTTCCTCGCGGTCCAGTTCGCTGCGGTTGCAGGCCACCACGAAGGCGGTGAGTTCGATCTTGGAATAGCGCAGCCCGGCGATGTCGCGAATGACGGCGGCGAAGTCGTCGCGGTTCAGCCGCTCGCCGTTGATCTTGCGAAACAGCGCCGGAATGGACTCGGGCGGCTCGGCCTGCGACACCGTGGCCGGGTGGCCGTCGGCCACTTCCAGGCGGGCAAAGGCGTCTTCCGACACGCCGATCTGGCCGCAATCGACGATGGCGGTGTCGTCCACCACGTTGAGCGTGGCCAGGATGCGCCGGCCGTTGGCCCGCACCTCCACCTTGGAGAGCGCCTGAAAACCTTCGGCGCGCACCACCGCGCAGTCGCGGTGCAGGTAGGCCACGTTCTCGCGGTAGGTGTCGATGGCCACCCGCTTGATGACCAGGCCCTCAGGGGCATGGGATGGGGAAATGTCTGTCGCTTGAACCATGGCGTGACGATACACCCCAGGGTTCACCGGCTCTGTCACCCCACCACCAGCTTGATCACTGGCATGAAGCGCTCGGACTCGGCGCGGCGCTCCAGCGCCAGGCGCATGTTCAGGCGCGCCACCTCGGTGTGCTCTTGCGCCAGCGCCTGCGCGCGCGCGCCTTCGCCTCGGCGCAGTGCGTCAAACAGCATGTGGTGCTGGCGGTGGGCATAGAGCATCCAGTCGCGGTCGAGCGACACCGAGCCCTGCATGGGCAACATGGCCGAGGCCGGCGCGAAGGGCAGCTTGTCGTTCAAGGCCACGGCGCGTTGCAGGGCGCGGTTGCCGCTGGCCTGCAGGATGAGCGCGTGAAAGCGGTCGTTCATCAGCGCGTAGGCGGCGTAGCTTTCCATGGTGAGCGGGTTGTCGGCCAGCAGGCGGTCGCCCTCGTCCAGCGTGGCCTGCAGGTCGGCCTGCAACTGGCGCGACACGCCGTGCTCGGCCACCAGGCGCGCGGCCATGCCCTCCAGGTGGCCGCGCACGGCGATGGCGTCCAGCACCTCTTGCTCGGTGAACTGGCGCACCAGGTACTTGCCGGTGTCGTTGGCCTCCACCAGGCCCTCTTGCTCCAGCGCCATCAGCGCGGTGCGCACCGGCGTGCGCGACGCCCCCAGGCGCTCGGCCAGTTGCTGCTCGGCCAGGCGCTGGCCGGGCTCGAATTCGCCACTGAGGATCAGGTCGCGAAGTTGGATCAAAACGGTTTCTTGCAGGCTCATGGAAAAAAACTGTACACTGATTTTCAGAAACGGTATACCGTTTGCACACCATCCCCCACATTAGACCGGAGATCCCCATGAAAGCCGAACTCAACCAACGCCTCACCCAAGTGGGCCCGGGCACCCCTGGCGGCGAGCTGCTGCGCCGCTACTGGCAACCCGTGGCGCTGCTCGACGAGTTCGACCCGGCGCTGGACGCCCGCATGGCCAAGCGCCCGCTGAAGGCGGTGCGCGTGCTGGGGCAGAACTTCATTCTGTTCCGCGACGAGAACGGCCAGTGGGGCCTGCTGGACCGTGACTGCCCGCACCGCGGCGCTGACTTGGCCTTTGCCCGCCACGAAGGCGACGGCGTGCGCTGCCCCTTCCACGGCTGGAAGTTCGACGCCAGCGGCCAGTGCCTGGAAACCCCGGCCGAGCCTAAGGGCAGCACGCTGTGCACCCGCATCAAACAACGCAGCTACCCGGTGCAGGTGCGCGCCGGCGTGGTGTTCGGCTGGTTCGGCCCCGAAGGCCAGACGCCCCCGCCCATGCCCAAGCTGGACGCCTTTGAAGCCCCGGCCAGCCACAGCTTCGCCTTCAAGGGCCTGTGGCACTGCAACTGGCTGCAGTCGCTGGAGGTGGGCATTGACCCGGCCCACACCTCGTACCTGCACCGCTTCTTCGCCGACGGTTCGCTGGAAGACAGCTACGGCAAGCAGTTCCGCGGCGCCAGCGCCGGCGACGTGGACGGCGAGCGCTGGCCCATGACGCGCGTGATGCGCGAGTTTGGCCAGCCCGAGATTTCTTACGTGCAACAGCCGCACGGCCTGCGCCTGACCGCGCTGCGCCACGTGAGCGACACCCTGACCCACGTGCGCGTGACGCACGCCGTGTTCCCGCAGACCTTCGTGATCCCGCTGTCGGAGACCATGACCATCACCCAGATGCACGTGCCGGTGGACGACACCCACAACTACTGGTTCGCCTTCTTCACCAGCTTTGCCGACCCGGTGGACAAGACCGCCATGCGCAACCAGCGCCTGGCCGGCGTGACCCTGCCCAACTACATCCCGAAAATGGGCCGCCACAACGACTGGGGCTTTGACATCGACGAGCAGCAAAGCCGCACCTACCTGGGCATGGGCGAAGAAGACATCAACGTGCACGACCAGTGGGCTTGCGAAGGCATGGGCCCCATCCAGGACCGCACCCGCGAGCACCTGGGCACCACCGACAAGGTGATCATGGCCCACCGCCGCCTGCTGCAAGAGGCCATGGAGACCGTGGCCCAGGGCGGCACCGCCCCCGGCATTGCCAACCCCGAGCTGCACGATCAGATCAGCGGCCCCGACACGGTGGACGGCATGGCGCCGGCCGGCCAGTGGGACAGTTGGTGGCAACGCGCGGTGCAAGAGCGCCGCGAGGCCGCCTCGTGGAGCGCCAAGGAAAGCCAAAGCGCAGAAGGCGAAACCGCATGAGCTTTGCCGACCTTTGCGGCGTGCACACGCCCGAGCGCCAAGCCGCCTGCGAGCGCGTGGCACGCCAGATCGAGGCCAGCGGCATCGAGCGCGTGCGCATGGGCTGGTGCGACGTGCACGGCCAGTTGCGCGCCAAGACGCTGATGGCGGGTGCCGCCATCAAGGCCCTGCGCGACGGCGTGGGCATGGTGGGCACCCTGGCCCTGAAAGACACGGCCGACCGCACCGCCTGGAAGGTGTTCGAGCCCGGTGGCATCGACGACCTGCCCGGCTTTGCCGGCGCGTCCAACCTGATGCTGCTGCCCGACCCGGACAGCTTCGTGGCCCTGCCCTGGAGCCCCGGCACCGGCTGGCTGCGCTGCCAGCCCTGGTTCCTGGACGGCACGCCCGTGGCGCTGGACACGCGGCGCGTGCTGCAACAGGCCCTGGCCGAGCTGGCCGCCACCGGCCACGGCTTCGTCACCGGGCTGGAGGTGGAATTCCACGTCTACAAGATCACCGACACCTCGCCCCAGCTTGACCCGATGCTGGCCGCCTGGCCAGGCCTGCCGCCCTCGGTGGCCATGGTGCACCCGGGCTATCAGTTGCAGGCCGAGGCCATGGGCGACATGGCCGACGAGGCGCTGGGCATCGTGCAGCGCACGGCCCAGGCCCTGGGCCTGCCGCTGCAGTCGCTGGAGATCGAGCTTGGCCCGAGCCAGGTGGAGGCGGTGTTCGACGCCACCGACGCCCTGCGCGCGGCCGACCACATGGTGCTGTTTCGCAACGGCGTGCGCCAGGCGCTGCGCCGCGCGGGCTACCACGCCACCTTCATGTGCCGCCCGCCGTTCCCGAACATCATGTCCAGCGGCTGGCACCTGCACCAGTCGGTGGTCGATCTGGCCAGCGGCCGCAACGCCTTCGTGCGCGAGGCGCCAGCCCCCGGCAGCGCGCCGCAAGACGCGCAGCACACCTTGTCGGCGCTGGGCTCGCAGTGGCTGGCCGGCCTGCTGGCCCACGCCCATGGCATGACGCCGCTGTGCACCCCCACCGTGAACGGCTTTGGCCGCTTCCGGCCCAACGCGCTGGCGCCGCAGTCGGTGCTGTGGGGCCGCGACAACCGCGGCGCGCTGCTGCGGGTGGTGGGTGGGGCGGGCGACCGCGCCACGCGCATTGAAAACCGCCTGGGCGAGCCCTCGGCCAACCCCTACCTCTACATGGCGTCGCAGATTCACGCCGGTCTGGACGGCGTACGCCGCCAGCTCACGCCCCCCCCGGGCAGCGAGGCGCCCTATGCCCCTGGCGCCGAGAAAATCCCTGGCAACCTGCCCGCCGCCCTGGCCGCCCTGCAGGCCGACGAGGCGCTGTGCAAGGGCCTGGGCAGCGACCTGGTGCGCAGCTTCGTGCGCATCAAGCAATCCGAGATTGACCGCCACGCCCAGGCCGAAGACAGCACCGACTTCGAGCGCCGCGAGTACTTCGCCCGTTTCTGATTTCTTTTTTCACCCCCAGCCCATGATCAAGATCCGCTTCATCGCCGCCGACGAGTCGGTGCAAGACATCGAGGCCGCGCCTGGCCAAAGCCTGATGAAAGCCGCCGTGGACGCCAACGTGCGCGGCATCGAGGCCGACTGCGGTGGCACCCTCACCTGCGCCACCTGCCACGTCATCCTGGATGGCTACTGGTCGGCCCAGGTGCCGCCGCCCGCGCCCGACGAAATCGACATGCTCGACTTCGCGGCCACGCCGCCCCAGCCCGGCAGCCGCCTGAGCTGCCAGTTGCAACTCACGCCACAACTTGACGGCTTGCAGGTGCGCCTGCCTGCGAGTCAACACTGAGGCGCAAGGGGGGGTATCGGTGGCACACTGGCCCACCCGTCTTTTCAGCCTTGGAGCGCCATCGCATGCCTGAGCCCTTCGTCTTTGCCCCGCCCCCCGTGGTGAGCGTGCCCGTGGTGGGCACCGAATCGCGCTTTCCTGTGCACCGCGTGTACTGCGTGGGCCGCAACTACGAAGACCACGCCAAGGAAATGGGCCACAGCGGGCGCGAGCCCCCCTTCTTCTTCCTCAAACCGGCCGACGCCGTGGTGGTGGCCGAGGCTGGGCAGACGGCCCGCCTCCCCTACCCTGACCTCACCCAGAACCTCCACCACGAGGTGGAGTTGGTGGTGGCCATCGGCAAGGGCGGGCAGAACATTTCGGCCGAGCAGGCACCCTGGCACATTTTTGGCTACGCCGTTGGCCTGGACATGACCCGCCGCGACCTGCAAAACGAGATGAAGAAGCAAGGCAAACCCTGGTGCATCGGCAAGGCCTTTGAGCACGCCAGCCCCATCGGCCCCATCACGCCAGCCGCGCAGGCCGGCGACATCGCCAACGCCGCCATCTGGCTGCAGGTCAACGGCGCCGACCGCCAGCGCAGCCACGTGAACAAGCTGATCTGGAACATCGCCGAAACCATCGAGCAACTCTCCAAGGGCTGGGCACTCCAGCCCGGCGATCTGATCTACACCGGCACGCCCGAAGGCGTGGGCGCCGTGGTGCGGGGCGACCTGCTGCACGGCCACGTGGACGGCCTGACCGACATTCGCCTGCAGGTGACCTGAAACCACCCGCACCACACCAAGGGTTAGACCTGTCAACAGCTCTCGCCCTGCCCCCTATCCTCCCCTCCGTTTCCACCCTCCCCAGGAGCCATGACCATGATCCAACGCAGAACCCTTCTTCAGGCCGGCGCAGCGGCCACCCTGGGCGCCCCGGCGCTCACGGGCTTCGCCCAGTCCACCGTGACCCTGAAGTTCCACACCTTCATGGCGCCCCAGTCGCACGTGTACCTGAACATGCACAAGGCCTGGATGGACAAGGTCACCAAGGAATCGGGCGGCCGCATTCAGTTCCAGGGCTACCCGGCCATGCAACTCGGCGGCACCCCGGTGCAGCTCTACGACCAGGCCCGCGACGGCGTGGTGGACATCATCTGGTCGCTGCAGGGCTACACCGCCGGCCGTTTCCCGCGCACCGAGGCGTTTGAGCTGCCCTTCATGATGAACAACGCCGAGGCCACCTCGCGCGCCCTGTGGGAGTACATCCAGACCCACGCGGCCGACGAGTACCGCGACGTTCACCCCCTGGCCTTCCAGGTGCACGGCCCGGGCGTGTTCCACACCCGCGACAAGCAGATCAAGACCGCCGCCGACCTCAAGGGCCTGAAGATGCGCGGCCCCAGCCGCCAGGTCACCAAGATGCTGAGCTACATGGAAGCCATCCCCGTGGGCATGCCGCTGCCGCAGATTCCCGATGCGCTGTCCAAGGGCGTGATCGACGGCTGCGCCATTCCATGGGAGGTGGTGCCCTCGGTGAAGGTGCAAGAGCTCACCAAGTACCACAGCCAGTTCGAGGCCGCCGCCGGCGCCCTGTACACCGCCACCTTCATGATGGTGATGAACAAGGCCAAGTACGCCAGCCTGCCGCCCGACCTGAAGGCCGTGATCGACAAGAACTCGGGCATCGAGACCTCGGCCTGGCTGGGCAAGATCCAGCAAGAGGGCGACATCCCGGGCCGCGAATCCGCCGTGAAGCGCGGCAACACCATTCACACCATCCCCCTGGCCGACGCGCAAGAGTTCAAGCGCAAGTCGCGCCTGGTGGAAGTGGAGTGGATGCAAGACATGGACAAGCGCGGCTTCAAGGGCCAGCAACTGCTGGAGGCGGCCCGCTCGCTCATCGCCAAGCACGGCGCCAAGAAGGCCTGAGCCCGCGCACAAGGCGTTTCTTGCCACACGAAAGACCGGGCTGAGGCCCGGTTTTTTGTGACAGGCCTGTCTTGCTCGCCCGCTACACTCGTCCGATGCTCCGACCGCCTGCCAAACACTGCCGCGAGTGCGGCACCGCCGTGGTGATGCGCCTGCCCGACGACGGCGACACCCGCCTGCGAGCCGTCTGCCCCGCCTGCGGCCACGTGCACTACGACAACCCCCTCAACGTGGTGGGCACCGTGCCCGTCTGGGGAGAACACGGCGAATACGTGCTGCTGTGCAAGCGCAACATCGAACCCCGCTGGGGCAAGTGGACCCTGCCCGCCGGCTTCATGGAACTGGGCGAAACCACCGCCGAAGGCGCGCGGCGCGAGACCGACGAAGAGGCCGGCGCGAACATCGAACTGGGCGAGCTGTTCACCCTGATGAACGTGGCCCGCGTGGGCCAGGTGCACCTGTACTACCGCGCCCGTCTGCTCGACACCCACTTCAACCCGGGTCACGAAACGCTGGAGGCCCGCTTGTTCACCGAAGACGAGATTCCCTGGGACGAGATCTCCTTCCGCACGGTGAAGGAAACGCTGGAGCGCTACTTCGCCGACCGTCGCACCGGGCACTTCGGCTTTCACGCCTTCGACATCACCTGAGCCCGCATGGCCGCCAGCACTTCGCTCGTGCTGCGCCTGGGCACGGCCCAGACCCTGGCCTGGGCCTCCACCTATTACCTGCCCGCCCTGCTGGCCAAGCCCATGGCCGCCGAGTTGGGCCTGCCCGTCACCCAGGTGTGGCTGGCCTTCAGCGCCGCGCTGCTGGTCTCGGCCGGGCTGGGCCCCATCGCCGGCCGCGCCATTGACCGCTTCGGCGGGCGACCGGTGCTGAGCCTCACCAGCGTGCTCTTCGCCCTGGGCTTGGCCGCCTTGTCTCAAACGCAGGGGCCGGTGTCGCTGGCGCTGGCCTGGGGCCTGATCGGCGTGGCCATGGGCTGCGGCTTGTACGAGGCGGCGTTCGCGGCCCTGGTGCGCCTGCACGGGCATGCCGCGCGCAACGCCATCACCGGCATCACCTTGCTGGCGGGCTTTGCCAGCACCGTGGGCTGGCCACTCACTGGCTGGATGGACGCCGAGTTCGGCTGGCGCTGGGCCTGCCTGGGCTGGGCCGGGCTGCACCTGCTGCTGGGCCTGCCGCTGAACGCCAGCGTGCCCAGCGCCCCGCCCCACCCGGCGCCCGAGCCACTGCCAGCGGGCGTTACGTCGCCCGCACCTTCACCCGCACCCGTGGCCAGCGAGCCCCCACCGCCGCGCCACGCCGCCTGGGTGCTGGCCTATGTGTTTGCCGCCACCTGGTTCGTGAGCACCGGCATGGCGGCGCACCTGCCGCAACTGCTGGTGGCCAGCGGCCTGACGCTGGCCGGCGCGGTGGCGATTGGCGCGCTGGTGGGCCCCGCTCAGGTGGCCGGCCGCCTGCTGGAATTCGGCTGGCTGCGCCGGCTGCACCCCTTGCTGTCGGCGCGCTGCGCGGCGGCCGCGCACCCGCTGGGCGCGGTGGCCTGGCTGGTGCTTGGGCCCATCGCCGCGCCGGTGTTCGCCGTGCTGCACGGCGCGGGCAACGGCATCCTCACTATCGCCAAGGGCACGCTGCCCCTGGTCTTCTTCGGCCCGCAGGGCTATGGGCAACGCCAGGGCTGGATCATGGCACCCTCGCGGGTGGCGCAGGCCTTTGCCCCCTTGGTGTTCGGTGCGCTGATCGAGCGCTTTGGCGCCGGCGCCCTGGGCTTTTCGGCGGCGCTCAGCGCCAGCGCGCTGGCCGCCCTGCTGTGGTTGCGCGCCGGTTCAGCGCGGGGCTGACCAGTCCAACAACTCGGCCAGGCGGGTGACCACCCAGGTGGCCTCGTCGGGGCTGACCACCGCCCCCTCGCCCCGCAGGCCCTGACCGACCCGCTGCAGCACATCGGCCTCGGTGATGCCCAGGCTGAACTCCATGGTGCGGGCCGTGTCGGTGAGCATCTGCGCCATGTCTTCGCACAGCTCGTAGCGAGCGGTCAGTTCGGCGCGGGGCAGCGTGGGCTTCAGGCGCCCGGGCGGCAGGTAGAGGGCGATGAAGCTGGCGGGAATCTCAATCTGGTCATCGTCTGACATGGCGCGGCGGACAGGTGGGGATGGGTGGAACGGGGCTGAACTGTAGGCGATCAATGGAAGTCGCGGCTGGTGGAGGCCAGGCGACCGAGCAGCGGGGTGAGGTCTTCCAGGTGCCCGGCGATGAGGTTGGCCACCTCGCCTTCGCGCTGCCAGGTGCCGCGCACGGCCAGCAGGCGCGAGCGCAGCAAGGCCTGGCGAAAGCGCTCGCGCAGGCGGCGCCACACGATGACCTGCACCACGCCGGTTTCGTCTTCCAGGCTCACGAACACCACGCCGCTGGCGGTCTCGGGCTGTTGCCGCAGCGTCACCAGCCCAGCAAAGCGCACCAGCCGGCCATGGGGTGCGCGGTGCAACTCGGCCGCGGTGGCCAGGCGGCGCTCGGTCAGCAGGGGGCGCAGCAGGGCCAGCGGGTGGCGGCGCAGGCTCAGGCCCAGGCTGGCGTGGTCCCAGACGATGGCCTCGCCCTCCGGGGCCTCGGGCAGGCTCAGCGGGTCTTCGTCCACCGGGGCCTGGCGCAGCAGCGCGGGCGGCGTGGCCAGGGCGGCGGCGTCCCACACCTGCTGGCGGCGGTGGCCGCTGAGGCTGTGCAGCGCATCGGCCGCGGCCAGGCGCGTGAGGTCGGCCTGCGCCAGGGCGGCGCGGCGGGCTAGGTCGTCGGTGCTCTCGAAGGGCGAGCGCTGGCGCGCGGCCACGATGCGCTGCGCCACCGCCTGCCCCAGCCCGCTCACCAGGCGCAGGCCCAGGCGCACGGCAGGCGGGTACGGCAGGTCTTCCAGGGTGCAGTCCCAGTCGCTGTGCAGCACGTCCACCGGGCGCACCTGCACGCCGTGGCGCTGCGCGTCGGCCACGAGCTGGCGCGGCGTGTAGAAGCCCAGGGGCTGGCTGTTGATGAGGGCGGCCAGGAACTCGGCCGGGTGGTGCCGCTTGACCCAGGCGCTGGCGTAGACCAGCAAGGCAAAGCTGGCCGCGTGGCTCTCGGGAAAGCCGTAGCTGGAGAAGCCCTTGATCTGCTCGAACACGCCCTGGGCGAAGTCCAGCGGGTAGCCGCGCTCGGTCATGCCGTCGATCAGGCGGCGTTCGTATTTCTCCAGCCCGCCCTTTCGCTTCCAGGCCGCCATGGCGCGGCGCAGGCCGTCGGCCTCGCCGGGCGAGAAGCCGGCCGCGAGGATGGCGATCTGCATGCACTGCTCCTGGAACACGGGCACGCCCAGGGTGCGCTCCAGCGCGGCGTCCAGCGCGGGGGGGAAGGTGATGGGCTCTTTGCCCTGGCGGCGGTTCAGGTAGGGGTGCACCGCCCCGCCCTGAATAGGCCCCGGGCGCACCAGGGCCACCTCAATCACCAGGTCGTAGAACTTTCGCGGGCGCAGGCGCGGCAGCATGGCCATCTGCGCGCGGCTCTCCACCTGGAACACGCCCACGGTGTCGGCGGCGCAGAGCATGTCGTAGGTGGCCGGGTCTTCGGGCGGAATGTCGTGCAGGCCGAAGGGCTCGCCGCGCCGCCGGGCAATGAAGGCCAGCGAGCGGCGCAGCGCGCTGAGCATGCCCAGGGCCAGCACGTCCACCTTGAGCAGGCCCATGGCGTCGAGGTCGTCTTTGTCCCACTCGATCACGGTGCGCCCGGGCATGGCGGCGTTTTCAATTGGCACCAGGCGCGACAGCGGCCCGCGCGTGAGCACGAAGCCCCCGGTGTGCTGCGAGAGGTGGCGCGGAAAGCCCATGAGCTGGCCGGTGAGCGTGCTGAGCTGGCGCACCGCCAGGGCCTGCGGATCGAGCCCGGCCTCTTGCAGCCGCTCGGGCGAGATGCCCTGCCCGTCCCACCAGACCATGCCCTTGGCCAGGGTGTCGAGCGTGGCGGCGTCAAAGCCCAGGGCACGGCCCACGTCGCGCACGGCGCTGCGCGGGCGGTAGGCGATGACGGCGGCGGTGAGCGCGGCGCGCTCGCGCCCGTACTTGGCGTAGAGGTACTGGATCACCTCTTCGCGGCGCTCGTGCTCGAAGTCCACGTCAATGTCGGGCGGCTCGTTGCGCTCTTTGGAGATGAAGCGCTCGAACAGCACCGACATGCGCTGCGGGTCGACCTCGGTGATGCCCAGGCAGTAACACACCACGCTGTTGGCCGCCGAGCCGCGCCCCTGGCACAAGATGCCTTGCGAGCGCGCGAAGGCCACGATGTCGTGCACGGTGAGGAAGTAGTGCTCGTACTTCAGCTCGCCGATGAGCGCCAGCTCGTGCTCGATCTGCGCCTGCACCGCCGCCGGCACGCCCGCGGGCCAGCGCCAGCCCGCCCCCTGCCAGGTGAGCTGGCGCAGCCAGCTCGCGGGCGTGTGGCCGGTGGGCACCACCTCGTCGGGGTATTGGTAACGCAACTCGTCCAGCGAGAAGGTGCAGCGCGCCGCCACCTGCAGGGTCTGCGCCAGCAGCTCGGGCGCGAAGCGCTGGCCCAGCGCCAGGCGCGAGCGCAGGTGCCGCTCGGCGTTGGGCTGCAGCTCGCGCCCGCACTCGGCCAGGGGGCGGCGCAGGCGCGTGGCGGTGAGCACGTCGTGCAATGGCTGGCGCGAGCGCAGGTGCATCTGCACATCGCCCACGGCCACCAGGGGCACCGCCGTGAGTTCGCTGCTCTGGCGGGCTTGCTGCAGGCGCAGCTCATCGTCCAGCTCGCGGCGGTGCTCCACCCCCAGCCAGCAGCGGCCCACGAAGTGGCGCAAGAGCCAGCGCGCCAGCGCGTCGGTCTGCGCTTGCGTGGCCTGCGGGCTGGGCACGGCAATGGCCAGGCAGTCGGCCAGGGCGGCGCTGTCGATGCGCGCCCAGTCCAGGCGGTAGCTGCCCTTGGGCGCCGAGCGCCGCAAGCGCGTGATGAACTCGCACAGGTTGCCGTAGCCCTGCGCGTTGCAAGCCAGCAGCACCAGGGTGAACGGGGCCTCGGCCTGCACGCGGAACTGGCTGCCCACCAGCAGCTTCAGGCCATGCGACTTGGCCGCCACGTGGGCGCGCACCACGCCGGCCATGGAGCACTCATCGGTCAGCGCCAGGGCGGTGTAGCCCAGGGCATGGGCACGGGCCACCAGCTCTTCGGGGTGGCTGGCGCCGCGCAGAAAACTGAAGTTGGAGCAGCAGCGCAGCTCGGCGTAATGGGGCAAGGCGGACAACACGGGCGGGCCTCTTTCACGCAAACAGGCCGTGCAGAAACCAGGCGGGCGAGGCGTCGCCGGCCTGCGGCCGGGTCTGGAACACCCACAGCAGCCCGGCCTGCGCCGACCAGGCCAGCCAGTAATCGCGCGCCACGTGGCGGTGGGCGCCCTGGGCGTCGTCGCGGTCCCACCAGCCGCCCTCCACCCGCTGCGGCCCCAGCAGCAACTGCAGCTCGCCCAGGTACTGGGGCCGGTGCTCACGCACCACCAGCTTCAGCGGGGCCGGCAGCAAAAACGCGGGCTGCGGCCCGGCGTCGGGCCAGTCGCCCCGGGGCGCCGGGCCGGTGGCCGGCAGCCACTCGCACATGGCCTCGGGCCGGTGGTCGGCGCGTGGCTGCGGGCGCAGCACCCGCTCAGGCCCCAGGCGCGCGCTCAGGCGCTCGAGCAACTGCGGCAAGGGCTCGGCGGGCTGGCGCTCGTCCAGCAGCAGCGAGGCGCTGGCGCCGCTCAGGGGCCGGGTGTCGGTGGCGCACAGGCGCAACTCGCCCACCGGCGCGTCCAGGGTGACGTGGGCCAGGTGCTCGGCCAGCAAGCGCGCCAGGTGCTCGGTCTGGCGGGTGGGCTCGGCGGTGCGGATGCTCAACTCGCCGCCCTCGCCCACCTCGCGCCCGCGCATGGCGTCGTGGGCCCAGTGCAGGGTGATGGCGGTCACCCCCTCTTGCCGCGCCGCCAGCCAGGCAGACAACTGCCACAGCAGGTGCCGCGCGCCGTCCATCAGGCCTGTGCTGTGCTCCACCCGCCAGGGCAGTTCCAGCCGGGCCTCGAAGCGCTCGGCCGGTTTGGCCCAGGCGTGGGCCTGCGGGCGCTGGCCATAGGCCTGATCGAGCGCCTGCAGCAAGCCCGCCTCAAAACGCCGCCCCAGCCCGCCACGCGGCAACGCCCGCACGTCACCCAGGCAACGGCAGCCCATCTGGGCCAGGGTGTCGGCGTGGGGCCGCAGGGCGCTCAAGGTGTGCAAGGGCAGGCCGTCGAGCAGGCTCGCCAAAGGGGCCGACAAGCCGTCCACTCGCCCCGCCCGCGCCAGCGCCAGCGCGGCCAGCGCATTGGGCGCCCAGGCCAGGGCCTGCGCCCCCAGCAAGGGCGCCTGCTGGGCCACCCGCTCTTGCAAGGCCTGCTGGCCACCCCACAGGCGCAGGCAGGCCTGCACCTCCATCAGCACCGCCTCGTCCTGCCGCGTGACGCGCGGGGTGATGGCCAGGGCCCAATGCGTGGCGTGCTCAAGCACGGCCACGCCGGGGGCATCGGCCTCAGTGGGCGACCAGGGAAACAACAGGGCGCACCACAACATGGTCGGCACCAGAAGGCAAAGGCCGCGCCCCAGGGCGCAGGCGCGTGGGCAACACGGCGGCCAGGGCGTCGGGCAAGGCGGTCAGGCGCAAGGCCTGGGTCAGCGGCGGGCCTTTGCGCTTGACCAGGTCCACCTCAATGCCCCAGTCGGGCAAGGGCCTGAGCCGCAGCCGCAAGGGCGCGGGCGACGAGGCTTGCGCCGCCCCCGCCGGCCGACACACCAGCACCGGCCCCTCGTGCGCTGCCGCCAGCACCTGCAGGCGGCGCAGCTGCGTGGCCCGCACCTCGGGCAGCCAGGCCACCACCGCGCCGGTGGCGTTGGCGCGCAGCAGTTGCTCGGTGGCCCACAGGCGCTCGGCCGGGCTGCTGGCCTGCACCCACAGCAAGTGGCGTGGGCTCCAGCCTGCCACCCGCCAGCCCAGCGGGTGGGGCACCTGCGGCGGGGCCACCAGCGCCAGCGGGGCCGTCAGGGTGGGCAGCAAGGGGGCCAGCAAGCGCCACTCGGCAGCGCCGGGCGGGGAACACAGCCACTCGGTCAGCCCATGGCCCGGCCAGCCCCCACCGGGCAGCACGGCGTCCAGCGCCGACCAGCCGCTGGGCCACACCCGCTGCGGCACCTGCCCCAGTTGGCTGGCCCGCCACACGGCGGCCCACTGCCCGGCCCCGCCGAGCAGGGCATCGACGGCGGCGTTGGGGTGGGCTTCAGGACGGGAAAACATGGGAAAAGCACTGTACACCCGTACAGTATATGAAATCCATGATGTTCGTCAGAACGCGCCAGCACTCGGCCATTGACTGCCCCTGGCATGGCATTTGCGGACTGCCCTGCGGCCCCAAACCCATGGCGTTCTGGCTTCTACCGAGACAGGGCGCCGCCCCACCGTGGTGCCCGTGTCATCCGCATGGGCACCACGGCAGGGCCCCGATGCCTGCGACCTCGTCGCCTGGCGCGGGGTGGGCAAAGACCTTGTTCCCTACCCCCTCATCCGGAGTCCCTCTCAAATGAAAAAATCGCACCAGCGCATCGCCCTCGTCGCCTCCCTGCTCAGCCTGGCCGCCGCCAGCGCACAAGCCCAAAGCAATGTCTCGCTCTATGGCCTGGTGGACATGAGCATCGGCGCCACCAAGGCCCCCGGTGGCACCTCGGTCACCGGCATCGACAGCGGCAAGATGACCACCAGCTACTACGGCATGAGCGCCAGCGAAGACCTGGGCGGCGGGCTGTCGGCCGTGTTCAAGCTCGAAGGCTTCTTCCTGGCCGACACTGGCGCCCAAGGCCGCTTCACGGGCGATGCCCAGTTCGCCCGCACCGCCTCGGTGGGCCTGTCGCACCGCGACTACGGCACGCTGACCCTGGGCCGCAACACCACGCAGCTGTTTGTGTCCACCCTCATGTTCAACGCCTTTGGCGACTCGTTTGGCTACTCGCCCAGCATCCGCCACTACTTCGCTGGCGGCCAGGGCGTGACCACCGGCGACACCGGCTGGAACGACTCCATCGCCTACAGCAGCCCCACCTTCGCCGGCCTGCGCTTTGGCGTGGCCTCAGCCACCAAGGAAAGCGCGCTGGGCACTGGCAACAGCGGCAACCTGAGCGTGAGCGTGGGCTACAGCAACGGCCCGCTGGCCGCTTCGCTGGTGGTGCAAGACGTGGAGAAAGACACCGCCGTGGCCGTGGCCAACACCACCACCTCGCAGCTGGGCGCCTCGTACGACTTCGGCGTGGCCAAGGCCTTCGCCCAGTACGGCCGGGTGAAGAACGACAGCACCGGCGCCAAGTACGACATCACCGGCCTGGGCGTGCGCGTGCCCGTGGGCGCGGGTGCCGTCATTGCCCAGTGGGGTGAGCTTGACGCCAAGGTGGGCGCCGATCGCACCACCCTGTCGGTGGGCTACCTGCACAACCTGTCCAAGCGCACCGAGCTGTACGCCGTGCTGATGCACGACAAGGTGGACGGCCTGTCCAGCGGCGGCGGCTACTCGCTGGGCATTCGCCACCGCTTCTGACGAAGCCTGACCAGGCGGGGGCCCGGGCTTGCCCCGGCCCCCCGCCGGCGGCGCGCACCGGCGGCCAGGTCAGCCGACCTTGCGCAAGGCGCGCAACACCTTCTGCGGGGTAATGGGTTGTGAGAACACGTGCGCGCTGAAGGGGGCGATGGCGTCGTTGACGGCGTTCATCACCGCCGCCGGCGCACCGGCCGTGCCGGCCTCGCCAGCGCCCTTGGCGCCCAGCTTGGAGCTGGCGGTGGGCGTCTGCACGTGGGCCACCTCGATGTCGGGCATCTCCGATGACATGGGCACCAAGTAGTCGGCCATGCTGGCGTTGACCATCAGGCCCTGGTCGTCGTAGAGGCATTCTTCAAACAGCGCACCGCCGATGCCCTGCACGATGGCACCGCGCATCTGCTCGTCCACCAGCATGGGGTTGAGCACGCGACCGCAGTCTTCCACCGCCCAGTGCTTGAGCAGCTTCACGAAGCCGGTGTCGGGGTCCACCTCCACATACGAGGCCTGAACGCCGTTGGTGAAGATGAAGGGGTAGTCGCGCTGCGCGTAGTGGCGCGTCACCATCAGCTCGGGCGTGAAGTCGGCCGGCAGCGTGTCAGAGCGGAAGTAGGCGATGCGGCCCAGTTCGGCCAGCGGCAACAGTTCTTCGCCAGTGGCGGCGTCCACGATGCGACCACGGCGCACGGCCAGACCACTGCCCTCGCGCTTGAGGATGACCGCCGCCACCTTGACGATGTTCTCGCGCAGCGCCTGGCCAGCCAGCAGCACGGCCTCGCCGCCCACACCGGCCCCGCGCGATGCCCAGGTGCCGCCACCGTAGGGCGTGACATCGGTGTCGCCGGTGACGATGCGCACCTTCTGGATGTCCACGCCCACCGCGTCGGCCGCGATCTGGCGGTAGATGCCTTCGGTGCCTTGCCCTTGCTCGCCCACCCCCACCAGCACGGTGATGTCGCCCTCGGGGTCGAGCCGCATGGTGGCGCCGTCTTGCGAGGCGATGCGCGCACCGCCCACGCCGTAGAACGCGGCACTGGGGTTGGTGAGTTCGATCACGGTGGCAAAGCCAATGCCGCGGTAGATGCCCTGCTTGCGCAGCGCGGCCTGCTCGGCGCGCAAGGCGTCGTAGTTCATCAGCTCGCGCAGCTTCTTCAGGCTGGCCTGGTGCGACAGGATTTCCAGCTTGATGCCCGAGGCACCCGTCGTGGGGTAGGCGTCATCGGGAATGACGTTGCGCTCGCGAATCGTCAGCGGGTCCATGCCGATCTTCTGGGCGGCCAGGTCCACCAGGGCCTCGGTCACCGCACAGGCAATCGGGTGGCCCACGCCGCGGTACTGGCAAGTGGGCGTTTTGTTCTGGAACACCACGTTGAGCTTGGCGCGGTAGTGCTTGTGCTTGTAGGGGCCGCCCACCAGGTTGACCACCTGGTTGCCTTCGATGGCGCTGGTGCGCGGGAACATGGAATACGGCCCGATGCCGGTGAGGTCAACCATGTCGAAGCCCAGAATCTCGCCGTCGCGGTTCACCGCAATGCGGGCCTTGACCTCGTGGTGGCGGGCGTGGATGTCGCTGGTGAAGCTCTCCAGCCGGTCGGCCACGAACTTCACCGGGCGGCCCAGCATGATCGACAGGGCCACGGTGGCGAAATCGTCCGGGTAGGCGTGCACCTTGATGCCGAAGGAGCCGCCCACGTCTTTGCAGACCACGCGAATGGCGTTGGCCGGCAGGTCAAACTGGCGGCCGTAGAGGTCTTGCATCATGTGCGGCGCCTGGAACGAGTGGTAGACCGTTAGGCGCTGCTCGGCCGGGTTCCAGTGGGCGATCTGGGCACGTGGCTCCAGCGTCACGCCGGTGTGGCGGCCGAACTCGAAATCGATTTCGGCCACTTCGTCGGCCTCGGCAAACACGCGGTCCACCTCGCCCACGTCCAGGCTGCGGGTGAAGCACAGGTTGTCACCCAGCTCGGGGTGAATCAGTGGGGTGGTGGCATCCAGCGCGGTGGACATCTCGGTGGCCGCCGGCAGCTCTTCCCAGTCCACCGTGATCAGGGCCAGCGCGTCTTCGGCCTGGGCGCGGGTTTCGGCCACCACGGCCACCACCGGCTCACCCTGCCAGCAGGCGCGCTCCACCGCCAGCGGGTACTGCGGCGCCGATTTCATGCCGGCCAGGTGGCCCAGCACCGCCACCCAGGGCTTGCAGACCTTGGCGATGTCGTGGCCGTCGGCCACCATCAGCACGCCCGGCATGCCGCGGGCTTCGTCGGCGTGGATCTTCTTGATGCGCATGTGCGCCACCGGGCTGCGCCAGAAGGCCACGTGGGCCATGCGCGGCAGCTCGATGTCGTCCACGTACTGACCCAGGCCTTGCGTCAGGCGCTCGATGCCGCCGCGCGGCACGGTGGCGCCGATGTAGCGCGGGTCTTCGGTCACCGGGGTCAGCGGGCGGGGCTGTTCCACACCCGGCTCCAGGTTCAGGATGTCGCGTTTCATGCCTTGGCCTCCTGGCGTTGTTGCAGCACCTCGCAGATGGCGTCCACGATGGCGTGGTAGCCGGTGCAGCGGCAGTAGTTGCCCGAAATCCATTCGCGCACCTCGGCGCGGGTGGCTTGCGGTTGCGTCTCGACCAGTTCCTTGGCCGCCATCAACATGCCCGAGGTGCAGAAGCCGCACTGCAGCGCGTTGCGGCGCACAAAGGCTTCCTGCAGGTCGCGGATCACGCCGCTGCGGCTCACGCCTTCAATCGTCTGCACGTCACCACCGTCGGCCTGCACGGCCAAGGTCAGGCAGCCGCGCACGATGTGGCCATTGAGTTCCACCGTACAGGCGCCGCACACGCCGTGTTCGCAGCCCAGGTGGCTGCCCTTGAGGCCGAGGTCTTCGCGCAGAAAGTCCACCAGGTGGGTGCGGGGCTGCACGCTGCACTGGCGGCGTTCACCGTTGACGGTGACTTGGATGGGATAGAGGTCTGCCATGGGAATGTCCTTCGGGTGGCTCATGCGGCAAGGGCGCCGTGGGTGGCGCCGCTCATGAGGCGCTGCAGCAGCACGCCAGCCAGGTGGCGCTTGGTGTCCGGGCTGTTGGTCAGGTCGGGCAGCGGGTCGATCGAGTCGCGCAGCGCCTGCACCGCCTGGGCGATCAGCGCCGCATCGGGCGTGCGCCCCTCCAGCACGGCCTCGGCGGCGGGAACACGCAGGGGCGTGGCGTCCACGCCCAGCAGCACCACGCGCACATCGCGCAGCACGCCCGCTTGCCGCTTCGCGGTGGCGGCCAAACCGACGATGGCGTAGTCGCCATGGCGGCGGGCCAGTTCCTGAAAACCGAACCAATGGTCAGGGCCCGCCACGGGCAGTTCACTGGCCACCAGCACCTCATCGGGCTCCAGTGCGGTGGCGTAGAGACCCTGGAAAAAGTCATCAGCGGCGATGCGACGCTCGCCCTTCGGGCCACGCGCCACCACCGTGCCGCCAAGGGCCAGCAGGCAGGTGGGCCACTCGGCCGCCGGATCGGCATAGGCAATCGAGCCACCCCAGGTGCCACTGTTGCGAATGGCGCGGTGCGCAATGTGCGGCGCGGCGGCCTTCAGCAGCGGCGCGTGCTGCGCCACCAGCGGGCTGTGCTCGATGTCGCTGTGGGTGGCCAGCGCGCCGATGCGCAACACATTGCCCTGCAGGCCGATGCCGCGCAGGGCCTCGATGCCGGTGATGTCGATCACCAGGCGCGGCTCGGACAGCCGCATGTTGAGCGTGGCCATGAGGGTCTGGCCACCCGCCAGCAGGCGGGCGTCGTCGCCATGCGCTTGCAGCAGCGACAGCACCTCATCAAGCGAGCGCGGTTTGACGTAATCGAAGGCAGCGGCTTTCATGGGCGGTCCTCAGGAATGCAACAGGGAAGCGATCCACACGCCGAAGCCAGTGGACAGGGCGCCCAGGGCGAACCACAGCACGCGCAGGCTTTCGGGCGTGGGAGCCGGCGCGGGGGCGGCCGGGCGGGTGGCCACCGTCGGGGTGAAGGAGGGGGTGGCCGGGGCGACCGCCGGCGAAGACGCGGCCGCCTCTGGTGCCGCCGCCGGGGTTGGTGCCTCGACCGCTGCAGGGGCTTCGGGTTCGGCTGCCGCTGCGCCCGCCGGCTCGGCCATGAGGCCATTGAAGGCGGAGAAGAACTGGTCGGCCATCTGCTTGGCCGCGGCATCAATCATGCGGCCGCCCACCTGCCCCAGCTTGCCACCCACCGAGGCCTGGGTGGTGTAGCTCAGGCGCGTGCCGCCAGCCTCGTCGGCCAGCACCACATTGCTGTGGCCCTTGGCCATGCCGGCCGCACCGCCTGAGCCCTCGAAGTTCAGCGTGCAGCCCTCGTTGGCGCGCACGTCCTCCATGCGAATGTGGCCGACAAAGCGCGCCCGCACCGGACCCACTTTCACGGCCACACGGGCGGTGCGTTCGGTGGGGCTGGTGGCCTCCATGGCCTCGCAGCCCGGGATGCAGCGCACCAGCACCTCTGGGTCATTGAGTCCTGCCCACACCTTCTCACGCGGTGCGGCGATCAGGATGTCTCCTGTCAATTCCATGTCTTGGATCCTCGGGTTTTCACGGGTGTTTTTGTTTACCAGGCGGTTAACAATGGTACGAATCATTGACCACTGGGTAAATAGTGTGCGCATCCAGACAAACCCTGAGCAGGTCGCCCAACCCGAATCCGTGACCCCTGAAACCCCTGCTCGCCGGCGCATGGGCGTGGCCGAACGCGAGCGGCACATCCTCGACGGCGCCATTGCCTTCTTTGCCGAACACGGCTTCGGCGGCCAGTTGCGCGACTTGGCGCGCAGCATTGGCGTGACCCACGCCCTGCTCTACCACTACTTCCCCACCAAGCAGGCGCTGGTGGACCGCGTGTACCTTGAGGTGTTCGAGGGCCGCTGGCGCGCCGAGTGGGACGACCTGCTCGATGACCCCGACATCAGCGTGGAAGACAAGCTCACCGCCTTCTACGCCGAGTACGTGAACATCACGCTCTCCAAAGAGTTCGTGCGAATCCTGGTGTTCTCGGGCCTGAGCGACCACACCATCACCGACCGCTTCTTCGCCATGCTGCGGGTGCGCCTGTTTCCGCGCCTCATCCGCGAGACGCGCCGTTTCCGCAACCTGGTCAGCCGCGCACGCCCCAGCGAGCGCGAGATGGAGCTGCTCATGGGCCTGCACGGTGGCTTCTTCTACATCACCATGCGGCGCTGGATCTACGCACAAGACGTTTACAGCGAAGCCCAGCACGAGGGCTACGACGAAGCCCTGGTGCGCGACCGCGTGCGCGCCTACCTGATCGCCAGCCGCGAGTTGTTCGCCCCCACCGCCGCAGCGCCGGCCGCGACCCGCAAGAAGGCCACCCGCAAACCATGAGGCAGTCACCCACCCTGTTCGATAAGGCCGGTGCGGGAACACCGGCATCACGCCAACCCGGCTGAACCCACAGCCACAGCCATAACCACCCACCGAGGAGACAACATGAAGATCACGAAATTCGCCATGGCCAGCCTGGTCGCGCTCGGGGCCACGGTCACCGTCGGTTCGGCCTTCGCGCAGCAGCGCGTCACCGTCAACATCGGCTCCAGCCACCCCACCACCAACATCTGGGCCTTCGCCATGAAGGAGGTGTTCCAGCCCGAGGTGGACCGCATCCTCAAGGAAGGCGGCGGCAAGTACGAGGTGCGCTGGCGCGAGAACTACGGTGGCACCCTCTACAAGTTCACCGACACCCGCGCCGCCGTGCGCGACGGCATCGTGGACGTGGGCATGGTGGGCACGGTGTGGGAAAACTCCGCCATGCCGCTGCAGAACGTGACCTACTTCACCCCGTTCGCCACCACCAACCATGAGCAGCTCATCGAAATCTTCGACAAGCTCAACGCCACGGTGCCCGCCCTGAAAGACAGTTGGGCCGCGCAGAACATGGTGCCGCTGTCGTCGCTGATCACCGACAGCTACGACATCTACGCCAACTTCCCCGTCACCAACATGGAGGCGCTGAAAAACAAGCGCATCAACGCGCCCGGCACCTCGGCCAACTGGCTGCGCGACACCGGCGCCACCCCGGTGGACGGCGCGCTCACCACCTACTACACCAACATCCAGACCGGCGTGACCCAGGGTGCCCTGTCGTTTGCCAGCGGCATCGGCCCGGCCCGCGTGTACGAAGTGGCCAAGCACCTCACCCGCATCGACATCGGCGCCATGTACTTCGGCAGCGTGGCGGTGAACAAGAAGTTCTTCGACAAGCTGCCCAAGGAAGTGCAAGACGCCATGCTGCAAGCCGGCAAGGCCACCTCAAAGGCCCACGGCCAGCACGTCACCAAAACCGCCAATGCCGCGCTCGACACCATGAAGGCCGCCGGCCTGCAGATCACCGAGCTGCCGCAGGCCGAGAAGGCCAAGTGGGTCAACAGCCTGCCCAACCTGGTGGCGCCCTGGCTGCAAACCACCGGCGACGGCGGCAAGCAAGTGCTCAAGGCCTACTTCGACGAGCTGCGCGCCCGTGGCGTGAAGCCGCTGCGCGACTGGGAAGCCCAGAACCGCTGAAGCCCTGATACGCCCCCACCACAACATTTCTCAGGGACAGCCCTCCGCCGCTTGGCCCACGCGCCAGCGGCGGATTTTTTGACCCACCTTCTGCGGGTGAACCGTGCACAACGAACCTGACTTCGCCAGCGAAACCCCCGCGGTCGCCGGCCTGACCAATCCCCTGCAAGGGCTGGCCAACGTGCTGGCCGCCATCGGCACCATCTGGATCTTCGCCATGATGCTGCTGGTGGTGGCCGACGTGTTGGGCCGCAATTTCTTCGACGCCCCCATCACCGGCGTGGCCGAATTCGCCGCCCGCTCGGTGGCCTCCATCGTGTTCCTGCAGTTGGCGTCCGCCGTCTGTTCAGGCCGCATGACGCGCAGCGACTTCCTGCTGCAGTTCATCGCCAAGCGCTCCACGTCGGCGGTGAAGGCGCTCGACGTGTTCAACGTGGTGGTCGGTGCGCTGCTCTTCGCGGCCCTCGCCGCCATTGCCTGGCCCGAGCTGGCCGAGGCCTACCAGACCAAGGAATACATGGGCGTGCAAGGCGTGTTCACCGTGGTGACCTGGCCCTTTCGCGCGCTGATCGTGCTGGGCTCGGCCGTGGCCGCCGTGGCCTACCTCGGCTGCATCCCTTCCCTGCTGCGCAACCCGTCGGTTCAAGGAGCTTCCGCATGAGCGAACTCGCCCTGGGCGGGCTCCTGATCGGAGCCCTGGTCTTTCTGGTGCTCATTGGCCTGCACATCGCGGTGGCCCTCACCGCCGTGGGCTTCGCCGGCATCTGGCTGATGCGCGAAGACCTGGAAATGGCCATGCGCCTGCTGTACCTGTCGGCCTACAACGGCGTAGCCGATTACATCTTCGCCACCATCCCGCTCTTCGTGCTCATGGGCTTGCTGGTGTCCATTGCCAACGTAGGCAAGGACACGTTTGACGTGGCCGAGGCCTTGCTGCGCCGCATCCGGGGCGGCCTGGGCGTGGCCACGGTGGCCGCCAACACGGTGTTCGCCGCCGTGACCGGCGTGTCCATCGCCTCGGCGGCGGTGTTCACCCGGGTGGCCGTGCCCGAGATGGCGCGCCACGGCTACCGCACCAGCTTCGCCGCCGGCACGGTGGCCGGCAGCTCGGTGCTGGGCATGATGATCCCGCCCAGCCTGCTGATGATCATCTACGGCGTGCTGGCCGAGCAGTCCATCGGCACCTTGTTCGTGGCCGGCGTCATCCCGGGCTTTCTGCTGGCGGTGGCCTTTGCCGTGATGATCATGCTCATGGCCCGCTTCACCCCGCACCTGGTGTTTGACCTCAAGCGCCAGGCCGCGATTGCGGCCGAACGCAGCACCGTGCGCATGCTGAGCACCGGCGAGATGCTGGGCAAACTGGTGCCGATTGCCGCCCTGGTGGCCCTGGTGCTGGGTGGCCTCTACACCGGCTTCTTCACGCCCACCGAAGCGGGCGGCGTGGGCGCCTTCGGGGCTTTCGTGATCGCCGTCCTGCGACGCAAGCTGAGCGGCGGCAACCTGTGGCGCGTGCTCACCGAAACCGGCGCGGTGTCGGTGGGCATCTTGATCCTGCTGGTGGCAGCAGGCTTCTACAGCCGCATGCTCTCCGTGGCCGGCGTGCCAGTGGCCATCAGCGACCTGGTGCAAGACAGCGGCTTCGGGCCCTACGGCTTCCTGCTGGTCTATGTGCTGATCCTGCTGCTGCTGGGCATGATCCTGGACAGCAGCTCCATCCTGCTGATCATGACGCCCGTGGCCGTGCCGATCGCGGCCGACCTCGGCTTCAACCTCATCCAGTTCGGCGTGCTCACCGTGCTGGCGGTGGAAATTGGTCTGCTCACGCCGCCCTTTGGCATCTCGGTGTTCACCGTCAAGTCCACCCTCAACGACCCCAAGGTCTCGGTGGAAAGCATCTTCGCCGGCTCGCTCCCCTTCGTGGGTGTGATGCTGCTGGTGCTGCTGCTGGTGGCCATCTTCCCCTGGATGTCGCTGGCGCTCACCTGAACCAAAAGACGCAAGCCGCGCCCGCCGCCCCACTGGTCTGATGTGGCGGGCGCCTGAATGACCAGATGGCCCAGCGCCGCAGGCCACAGACCACACGCCTCTTGTGCGGGGCCAGGCGCGGCACCAGCGCCGCCACCGACTCTCGCAGATCGGTGGCCTCTTCCAACGCAGCCAAGCAGCCGCGATTGCGCTCAGACCTGGGAGCACCACAAACGAAAAAGCCCGATACCTTTCGGTACCGGGCTTTCGTATCACTGGTCGGCGTGGCGGGATTCGAACTCGCGACCCCTTGCACCCCATGCAAGTGCGCTACCAGGCTGCGCTACACGCCGTGAAGCCTTGAATTATAGCGTCAAAAATGGGCTTTTAGAAAGGCAGGCGAAGAAGTTCGCGAATTTCCAGCAACTCGCGCCGAATGCCCTCAAGCGCCTCCTGGCTGGGCTCAGGCAAATCGGCCGAATCGGCAGACGCAGCGACGCCTTCGGCCGACTCAATCACCACCTCCTCCACGACCTCGCCATCGTCCACCCGGCGCCTGTCGCGCTCGGCCTGGGCAATTTCCTGCAGCTTGTTGCGTGCCCCACTGATGGTGAAGCCCTGCTCGTACAGCAATTCGCGGATGCGACGAATCATCAGCACCTCGTGGTGCTGGTAATAGCGGCGGTTGCCACGGCGCTTCATGGGGCGCAACTGGGTGAACTCTTGCTCCCAGTAACGCAGCACGTGCGGCTTCACACCGCACAACTCCCCGACTTCACCGATGGTGAAGTAACGTTTGGCGGGAATGGGGGGAAGCGCTTTTTCCATGCAAATCAAGGCGGTAGAAGCCAAACCTTGAAATTTACTCTAAGGGGTAGCCAGCAACACGGCCGCCCCGAGAAACTGAGTGAAAAAAGGCAAACGCCCGCGAAGGGCGTTTGCCAGCCTTGACAGCACCGGGCCTTGGCGTCAGCCGTTGCCCACCGCCGCCTGCACCTGCTCCTTGAGTTTGGGGCTGGCGTGGAAGGTGACCACCCGGCGGGCCTCGATGGCCACCGGCTCGCCGGTGCGCGGGTTGCGGCCCGGGCGTGGCGCCTTGGTGCGGATCTGGAAGTTGCCGAAACCCGAAATCTTCACGTCGGTGCCATCAACCAGGCTGTCGGTGATCAGATCGAAGAAGGCATCGATCATGTCCTTGGATTCGCGCTTGTTCAGGCCGATCTGGTCAAACAGCAACTCAGCGAGTTGGGCTTTGGTCAGGGCTGGGGTTTCCAGGCTTTCGACAGCGAGTTCCATGAGCGGGGAGATCCTTCGGGGTTCGGTCATCAGGCGCGCAGGCGGGCCGCCACGCGCTGTTGCAGGGCATCAAGCACCGCTTTCACGGTGGTCTCGATGTCGTCCTCGGTCAGTGTAGCGTCGTCGCGGTTGAGCACCAGGCGCACCGCCAGGCTCTTCTCGTCCGCGGCCAGGCTACCGGCCGGCGCGCCCTTCTTCGGGCGGTACACGTCGAACAGCACCGCGTCGCGCAACCAGGGGCTGCCCACGGAGCGAATGGCGACCATCACCGCGTCATGGGCCACCGACTCGTTCACCACGATGGCCAGGTCGCGCTCCACCGGCTGCTGGCGGCTCACGCCCTGGAACTGCGGCACGGGCCGGGCCAGCACGGCGTCCAGTTCCAGCTCGAACAGCACAGGTGCAGTCGGCAGCTCATACGACTGGCGCCAGCGGGGATGCAACTCACCCACATGGCCAATGCATTGCCCATCCAGCCAAACGCTGGCGCAGCGCCCCGGGTGCAGGGCTGGGTGCTCGGCCGCGCGGAACTCGGGCTTGCGGGGGGCCAGCAAGGCCTCGACGTCGCCCTTGGCGTCGAAGAAATCCACCGCGCGCTCGGCGCTGCCCCATTGCAGGCGGTCCACCGAACCGTAGGCCAGACCGGCCACGCGGCGCGGCTGCACAAACCCGGCCACCGTGGTGTCGCTGTCCACCACCGAGGCGTCCTTGCGGAACACGCGGCCCACCTCGAACAGGCGCACGCGGTCGGCGCGACGGTCCAGGTTGAACTTCAACACCGACACCAGGCTGCCCAGCAGCGAAGAGCGCATCACGCTCATCTGGCTGGCAATCGGGTTGAGCAGCTTGATCGGGTCGGCGTTGCCCGCCAACTCACGCTCCCAGCGCTCCTCCACAAAGCTGAAGTTAATGGTTTCCTGGTAGCCCAGTTGCGCCAACTGGCGGCTCACGGCATAGACGCCACGCCGCGATTCGGGCCGGATCTTGGCCGTGGTCGGCGCCAAGGGCGGTGTGTGCGGCAGCTGCTCGTAGCCAATCACGCGCGCCACTTCCTCGATCAGGTCTTCTTCGATTTGCAGATCAAAGCGGAAGGCCGGCGGGGTCACGGTGACGGTGCCCTCGCCCTCTTGCACCGCCAGGCCCAGGCGGCGCAGCGCATCGGCGCATTGCACCTGCGTCAGCGGCATGCCCACCACCTTGGCCGCGCGCGCCACGCGCAGCGTCACCGGCTTGGCCTGCGGCAGGTTGACCACGTGGTCGTCCATCGGGCCAGCCTGACCGCCGCAAATCTCCAGCACGAGCTGGGTGATTCGCTCAATGTGTTCCACCGTGGTGGACGGGTCCACACCCCGCTCGAAGCGGTGACCAGCGTCGGTGCTGAAGTTGTAGCGGCGCGAGCGACCGGCGATGGCCTTGGGCCACCAGAACGCGGCCTCGATGTAGATATTGGTGGTGTCGTCCGACACGGCCGTGGCGTCGCCACCCATGATGCCGGCCAGCGATTCCACCGCCTGGTCGTCGGCGATCACGCCCACGGCCTCGTCCACGGTGATGGTGTTGCCATTGAGCAGCTTGAGCGCCTCACCCGCGCGGCCCCAGCGCACCTGCAGACCGCCGTGGATCTTGTCCAGATCGAAGATGTGCGACGGGCGGCCCAGCTCGAACATCACGTAGTTGGAGATGTCCACCAGCGGCGACACGCTGCGCTGTCCGCAGCGCGCCAGGCGCTCCACCATCCAGGCGGGCGTCTGCACTCGGGTGTTCACGCCTCGCACCACACGGCCGGTGAAGCGGCCGCAGAGATCGGGCGCCTGCACCGACACCGGCAGCTTGTCTTGCAGGGCCACCGGCGCGGCCGGAAATTCGGGCGCCAGCAATGGCGCCCCGGTCAGTGCCGACACCTCGCGCGCAATGCCGTACACGCTCAGGCAGTGCGCCAAATTGGGCGTGAGCTTGAGCGTGAACAGCATGTCGTCCAGCGCCAGTTGCTCGCGAATGTCGCGGCCCACGAGGGCATCGGCTGGCAACTCCAGCAGACCACCGTGGTCTTCTGAGAGCTTGAGCTCACGCGCCGAGCACAGCATGCCCTGGCTTTCCACCCCCCGCAGCTTGCCCAGCTTGATCTTGAAGGGCTTTCCGTCTTCCCCTGGCGGCAATTCGGCACCCACCAGGGCACATGGCACTTTGATGCCAGCACGGGCATTGGGCGCACCGCACACGATGTTGAGCAGCGTACCCTGCCCCACGTCCACCTGGCACACGCGCAGGCGATCGGCGTTCGGGTGCTGCACCGCCTCCTTGATCTCACCCACCACGATCTGGGTGAACGGTGGCGCGACCGGTTGCAGCTCTTCGACCTCCAGACCCGCCATGGTCAGGGTGTCGGCCAGTTGCTGGCTGGTCAGGGAAGGATTGCAGAAGGCACGCAGCCAGGATTCGGGGAATTGCATGGAACAGCTCAGTTCGGGAACACGGCAATGGCTTCGCGACAGACCACAGCATCGGCTTGACCGATCTGCCGGTGCAGCGCCCACCACGGGGCAGCGCGAAGCGGCGCGGGAATCATCGGAATTGCGACAGGAAACGCACGTCGCCGTCAAAGAACAGGCGAAGGTCGTTCACTCCGTAGCGCAGCATGGTCAGGCGATCCGGCCCCATGCCGAAGGCGAAGCCGATGTAGCGCTCGGGGTCCAGGCCCATGTTGCGCACCACGTTCGGGTGCACCTGGCCAGACCCCGCCACCTCCAGCCAGCGGCCCGCCAACGGGCCGCTCTGGAACTGGATGTCGATCTCGGCGCTGGGCTCAGTGAACGGGAAAAAACTGGGGCGGAACCGCAGCACCAGGTCATCGCTCTCGAAGAAGGTGCGGCAGAAATCCGTGAAAACGAACTTCAAGTCCTTGAAGCTCACGTTCTCGCCAATCCACAGGCCTTCGCACTGGTGAAACATCGGCGAGTGCGTGGCGTCGCTGTCCACGCGGTAGGTGCGGCCTGGCGCGATCACGCGAATCTCCGGCATGCCCTGCCCCGCGTCCAGCGCGGCGCGGTGGCGCTTGACGTGCTGCACCGCGTGGCGAATCTGCATCGGGCTGGTGTGCGTGCGCAGCAGGTTGGGTGCCTTCTCGCTGCCCCCTTCCACATAGAAGGTGTCGTGCATCGAGCGCGCCGGATGGTCTTCGGGCGTGTTGAGCGCGGTGAAGTTGAACCAGTCGGACTCGATCTCGGGGCCATCGGCCACCTCGAAGCCCATGGAGCCGAAGATCGCCTCGATGCGCTCCATGGTCAGGCTCACCGGGTGAAGTCCGCCCTGCCCCCGCTGGCGGCCAGGCAAGGTCACGTCCAGCGCTTCGGCCTTGAGTTGCGCCTGCAACTCGGCATCGGCCAGGGCCTGGCGACGTTCGGTCAAGGCGGCTTCAATGGCCTGCTTGGCCACGTTGATCGCCGCACCCCGGGTCTTCTTCTCTTCTACCGGCAGGGCGGCCATGCCCTTCATCAACTCGGTGATGCGACCGGCCTTACCCAAAAACTGGGCCTTGGCGTTCTCCAGATCGGCCGGCGTGGCGGCCTGCGCAAAAGCGGCGCGGGCGCTGTCGACCAGGGCATCCAACTCGTTCATGTCTGTGGGTGTGCAATGCAAAAGAAAAAAGGGGTTGAAGCCAGCGAGGGATCCCCTCAAGCCTCAACCCCTTCGAGCGGCGAAGGGCGGACAGACCGCCCTGCCGTGAATCAAGCGGCCAGCTTGGCTTTGACTTGCTCCACGATGCTGCCGAAAGCCGCCGGGTCATTGACCGCCAGATCGGCCAGGACCTTGCGGTCGATCTCGATCTGGGCCTTCTTCAGGCCGTTGGCGAACTGGCTGTAGGTCAGGCCGCAAGCGCGAGCACCGGCGTTGATACGGGCGATCCACAGCTGGCGGAACACACGCTTCTTCGTACGGCGGTCACGGTAGGCGTACTGACCCGCCTTCATCACCGCCTGCTTGGCGATGCGGAAGACATTACCGCGACGGCCGCGGAAACCTTTGGCCAGAGCCAGAACCTTTTTGTGTCGGGCGCGAGCCGTGACACCACGTTTGACGCGAGGCATATGAGTTCTCCTTGTTCGTCGTGATTACAGGCCAGCAAAGGGCAGCATCTGTGCCATGTGACCCATGTTGGTCTCATGCACGTTCACTGCACCGCGCAGGTGGCGCTTGTTCTTGGTGGTCTTCTTGGTCAGGATGTGACGCTTGAAGGCTTGACCGCGCTTGACGGTTCCACCCGGACGAACGCGAAAACGCTTCTTCGCGCTGCTCTTGGTCTTCATTTTGGGCATCTTCATGCTCCTTTTTCATTTGTGCTCGTGAGGCGCCGCGAACCTTCCGCGGACTTGCTGGCCCCGAGCCACTTTTGTCAGGCCCCTTGCGGAAACCTGTTCGACGTCTTCCTTTGCAGGCAGCGTCTCGAACCGACAGGGGACCAACCCTGCCAGTCCAATTCAATGGCCGTCTTACGCAGCGGCCTGACCAGCCGCCGGCGCATCCGCCGGCTTGCTGATGGTGGCCCCAGGCTTCTTACGGCCCGGAGCGATCATCATGATCATCTGGCGACCTTCGAGCTTGGGGAACTGCTCCACCATGATCGTGTCACCCAGATCGTCACGAATGCGGTTCAGGAGGGCCAAGCCCAGTTCCTGGTGCGTGATCTCGCGACCACGGAACCGCAAGGTGATCTTGCACTTGTCGCCTTCATCCAGAAAACGCCGGATGTTGCGCAACTTGATGTTGTAGTCACCGTCATCGGTACCCGGGCGGAATTTCACCTCCTTGATCTCGATGACGGTCTGCTTGGCCTTGGCTTCGGCCGCCTTCTTCTGCTCCTGATACTTGAACTTGCCGTAATCCATCAGGCGGCACACCGGCGGATTGGCCGTGGCAGCGATTTCGACAAGATCAACGTCCAGTTCCCCAGCCATGCGCAAGGCTTCTTGCAGACTGACGATGCCCAAAGGCTCGTTCTCGGGTCCGTTGAGGCGCACTTCAGGCGCCATGATTTCCCGGTTCAGTCGGTGTGCACGCTCTTCACGCTGGCGGCGGTCGCGAAAGTTGGTAGCGATGGTTCGTTCCTTGGTGGGCAGATGAGGTCTGAAAGCGCAAGCGCCATGGGCAAAGCGACCGACGGGACATTCACCGGCAAAGGATTCGTCAAACCTTGGATGAAATGTCAGCCGCCACCAATTGAGAAAAGGCTTCCAGCGGCATGACACCGAGGTCTTTGTTGCCTCGGGCCCGCACAGCCACTGCGCCAGCTTCCTTCTCTTTGTCGCCCACGACCACAATAAAAGGCAGCTTTTGCAACGCGTGCTCCCGTATTTTATACGTGATTTTCTCGTTGCGCAGGTCCGTCACCACCCTAAGCCCTTGATTCTCCAACGATTTCGCGATTTCGCGACAGTAATCGGCCTGGTTGTCGGTGATGTTGAGCACGGCCACCTGCACAGGGGCCAGCCACACCGGCAGAGCGCCGGCATGCTGCTCGATCAGGATACCGATGAAGCGCTCCAGGCTGCCGACAATGGCGCGGTGCAGCATGATGGGGCGGTGGCGGCTGCCGTCTTCGCCCACAAACTCGGCGTCCAGGCGCTCGGGCAGGTTCGGGTCCACCTGAATGGTGCCGCACTGCCACTCACGACCCAATGCGTCCTTGAGCGTGTACTCAATCTTCGGACCGTAAAACGCACCCTCCCCCGGCAGGTACTGAAACTCACAGCCCGAGGCGCGCAGGCCTTCGGCCAAAGCAGCCTCGGCCTTGTCCCAGCTCTCTTCTGAGCCAATGCGCTTCTCGGGGCGGGTGGACAGCTTGTAGATGATCTCGGTGAAACCGAAGTCTTTGTAGACCTTCTGCAGCAGTGCGGTGAAGGCGGTCACTTCCGACTGGATCTGGTCCTCGGTGCAGAAGATGTGACCATCGTCTTGCGTGAAGGCACGCACTCGCATGATGCCGTGCAGACCACCCGTGGGCTCATTGCGGTGGCAGGCGCCAAACTCGCCATAGCGCAGGGGCAGATCGCGATAGCTCTTGATGCCCTGCTTGTAGATGAGGATGTGGCCGGGGCAGTTCATCGGCTTGAGCGCGTAATCGCGCTTTTCCGACTCGGTGGTGAACATGTTCTCGCGGTACTTGTCCCAGTGGCCGGTCTTCTCCCAGAGCGACTTGTCCAGGATCTGCGGACCCTTCACCTCGCGGTAGCCGTTCTCACGGTAGACGCGGCGCATGTACTGTTCGACCTCTTGCCAGATGGTCCAGCCGTTGGGGTGCCAGAACACCGTGCCGGGCGAGTGCTCATCCAGGTGGAACAGATCCAGCTCGCGGCCGAGCTTGCGGTGGTCGCGCTTCTCGGCCTCTTCCAACCGGGTCAGGTACTGCTGCAGCTCTTCCTTGGTGGCCCACGCCGTGCCGTAGATGCGTTGCAGCATTTCGTTGCGGTGGTCGCCGCGCCAGTACGCACCTGCCACCTTCATTAGCTTGAAATGCTTGAGCTTGCCGGTGCTCGGCACGTGGGGGCCGCGGCAAAGGTCTTCGAAGTTGCCCTCGCGGTAGAGGCTGACGTCTTCGTTGCTGGGAATGCTCGCGATGATCTCGGCCTTGTAGTGCTCGCCCAGGCCCTTGAAATAGGTCACCGCTTCGTCGCGGGGCAGCACGCGGCGCACGACCTTCTCGTCCTTGTTGGCCAGTTCGCTCATGCGCTTCTCGATCGCGGCCAGGTCTTCGGGTGTGAACGGGCGCTTGTACGAAAAGTCGTAGTAGAAGCCGTTTTCGATCACCGGCCCAATGGTCACCTGCGCCTCTGGGAAGAGTTCTTTCACGGCGTAGGCCAGCAAGTGCGCAGTGGAGTGGCGGATGAGCTCCAGCCCCTCGGGGTCTTTCGCCGTGACGATGGCCAGCGGCGCGTCTTGCTCGATCACGAAACTGGTGTCCACCAGCTTGCCATTGACCTTGCCACCCAGGGCCGCCTTGGCCAGGCCAGTGCCGATCGAAGCGGCGACGTCGGCCACTGAAACCGGGCCGGGAAAGCTGCGCTGGGAACCATCGGGAAGCGTGACGTTGATCATGAGGGGTCCAGAAACGAAAAACGCGGCCGGGGCCGCGCTGAAAAACCAAGAGAAAAACGAGCAGGCGCGATCTGCCGGCCTCAACAGGCCAGGACGGGATGCGCCTGAGTTCGCGGTGTCATAACCGGGATGCCTTTCTCGTTCTTTCTCGGTGGAAAGCCTGCGATTTTCCCACAAAAAAGCCCGGGGAGGCCCCGGGCTCGCTGTCTCCTCTGCCGCTCTGTGGCGGACTCGGGGGATTTCAGTGGAACTGCTCTTCTTCGGTCGAGCCGGTCAGGGCCTTCACGGAGGACGAACCGCCCTGGATCACGGTGGTCACGTCGTCGAAATAACCCGCGCCCACTTCCTGTTGGTGCGACACGAAGGTGTAGCCCTTTTCGCGAGCGGCAAACTCGGGCTCTTGCACCATCTCGGTGTAGTGCTTCATGCCTTCGCCGCGGGCGTAGGCGTGGGCAAACTGGAAGGTTTGGAACCAGTTGATGTGGATGCCAGCCAGGGTGATGAACTGGAACTTGTAGCCCAGCGCGGACAGGTCTTCCTGGAAGGAGGCGATCTGCTTTTCGTTCAGGTTCTTCCTCCAGTTGAAGGAGGGCGAGCAGTTGTACGACAGCAGCTTGCCCGGGCAGGCAGCGTGCACGGCTTGGGCAAATTCACGGGCGAAGCCGATGTCGGGCACGCCAGTTTCGCACCACACCAGGTCGGCATAGGGCGCGTAGGCCACGCCGCGGCTGATGGACTGCTCCAGGCCATTCTTCACGCGGAAGAAACCTTCTTGCGTGCGCTCACCGGTCAGGAAAGGCTTGTCGTTGGCGTCGTGGTCGCTGGTGATCAGGTTGGCGGCTTCAGCGTCGGTGCGGGCCAGCACGATGGTGGGCACGCCCATCACGTCGGCAGCGAAACGCGCGGCGATCAGCTTCTCGACCGCCTCCTGAGTCGGCACCAGCACTTTGCCACCCATGTGGCCGCACTTCTTCACGGCGGCCAACTGGTCTTCGAAGTGCACGCCAGAGGCGCCAGCGGCGATCATGTTCTTCATCAGCTCGAAGGCGTTGAGCACGCCGCCGAAGCCGGCTTCAGCATCCGCCACGATGGGCAGGAAGTAGTCAATGAACTCAGGCGAGCCCGGCTCGATGCCGCGGCTCCACTGGATTTCGTCGGCGCGCTTGAAGGTGTTGTTGATGCGGCGAACCATGGTCGGCACCGAGTCGTAGGCATACAGCGACTGGTCGGGGTACATGGTTTCGCTGGTGTTGCCGTCGGCGGCGACTTGCCAGCCCGACAGGTACACAGCCTCCAGACCAGCCTTGGCCTGCTGCATGGCCTGGCCGGCAGTGATGGCGCCGAAGGCGTTCACATAGCCCTTCTTGGCACCGCCGTTGATCTTGTCCCAGAGCACCTTGGCGCCGCGCTGGGCCAGGGTGTACTCGGGCTGCACGCTGCCGCGCAGGCGCACAACATCGGCGGCGCTGTAGCCGCGCTTGACGAGCTTCCAGCGGGGGTTGGTCGCCCAGTCTTTTTCAAGGGCTTCGATCTGTTGTTGGCGGCTCAGTTGACCATTCAGCGCGTTCGACATGGGTTCACTCCTGTGGGTTTGGACGGACTCGAAGGACACCTCGTTTGCCACTGCGAATCTGGTGTCCATGGCCTTTACTCTAAGTCTTGTATAAGACTTGCGAAAGCTCTTATGTCTTATACAAGAGTAAATATTTTCCGAAATAAATCAATGACTTGCGAATTTATTTCTCAATGCAAAATCAAATCTCCCGTGATGAGAAATTCTTCCGCACCGCAACATTTCTCTCTTTCGCCATACGGAATTTAACTTCCACATGAAGAAAAGCCATCCGGCGAATGGGGCATGATCAACAGACCGCGTTGCCTGCCCCCCCCTTGCCCTTCATGCGCCCCATCCCTCCTACCCCCTGGATTGCCTACGGTTCGCTGGCCTTGAGCATGGCGCTGGTCGGGAGCTATGTCGCGCTCTCCAAACCGCTGGTAGCGGTGTTTCCGGTTTTCCTGCTGGCCTGGTTGCGATTCGCCATCGGTGCCGTGGCGATGATTCGCTGGCTGAAGCGTCCCGCCAATGAAGCCCCCACCACGCCGCGCGTGCGCCGCCTGCTGTTCCTGGAGTCATTCCTCGGCAACTTTCTGTTCTCGGTGTGCATGCTGTTCGGGGTGAGCATGACCACCGCCGTGGCGGCCGGCGTGATCATGGCGTCGCTGCCTGCGGTGGTGGCGCTCTTGAGCTGGGCCTTTCTTGACGAGCGGATCGAGCGGCGCACCGCCCTGGGCATTGCCCTGGCCGCGGCGGGCATCGGGCTGTTTTCGCTGCAGAAAACGGCAGGCCCGGCGAGCACTTCTTCTCTTCTGGGTAATGCCCTCGTGTTCGCTGCGGTGGTGTGCGAGGCCAGTTACGTGGTCATCGGCAAGCGCCTGACCGAGGGCCTCAGCCCTCGACGCATCTCGGCCATCATCAACGCCTGGGGTTTGGTGCTCATGACCCCATTCGGTCTGTGGATGGCCTGGCGGTTTGAATTTGCCGAGGTGACGCCCGGTCTCTGGACGCTGTTGGTCTTTTATGCGCTGGCGGCCAGCGTGTGGACGGTCTGGCTCTGGATGCAGGGATTGAAATCGGTTCCTGCCTCGCGGGCTGGCGTGTTCACCATCATGCTGCCCATCACCGCAGCGGGCGTGGGCGTGGGGGTGCTGGGCGAGACCGTATCGGTCACACAGTGGCTGGCGTTTGCGCTGGCATTGAGCGGCCTGGTGCTGGCCACCACGGGCCCCACATCCAAGCCGTCAGAGACACCATAGGCCAGTGGGCTGCGTCAGGCCCATCCACAGGGCCCAGCCGGAGGTGAGCAGCAAAGCGAGGCCCGCCAGGCGAATGCCCCAAGCGCCGGAGCGCCACTCCTTTAGCCGCAACAGCAGCCAAGGAGCCGCGGTGAGGCTGATGGACGTGCCCAGTGAGAACAGGGCCATCACCGCAGCGCCCTCAAGTGCGTTCGCGGTGAGGGAGGCCATCAGCAAGGCGGAATACAGCAGCCCACAGGGCATCAAAGCCCAGCCAACGCCCAACAAAAATGGGGCTCGGGGCCCGAGGGCCGACAACACTGGCTTGGCCTTACGCCACACCGATTGCGCCAGGCCATCGATCCAGGCCGGTTGTCGGGCGCGCCACAGCAGCACGGCACCCAGCAGCAAGGCCGCCACATGAAACATGGTCCAGACCGGGCGCAGCACCGCCGTGTTGGTGCCCAGCCAGGCCAAGCCTTGCACCGAGCCAGCGGCGAAGGCACCAAAGGCCGAGTAGCCCACGAGGCGGCTGGCCTGGAAGGACACCAGTGCCCGGGTGCCGCGAGCGCCGGCTGCCTGGGCAATGCCCGCGCAGGCGGCACCGCACATGGCCACGCAATGGGGGCCACCCACCACGCCCATGAACAGGGCCGTCAAAGCCATCGAGGTTTGCATGTTGCGCACTGTAGCCCACCAGGGGCCGCCCCATCGCCTCAGATGATCTTGGAAAAGCGTGCGCGGTCCTGGTCGTGCTGCAGGTATTTGTCGAACACCATGGCAATGGCGCGCACCAAGTACCAGCCTCGGTCCGTCACGTGCACACCGCTGTCGTCCAGTGTCACCAGGCCAGCCGCCTGGAAGTCTTCCAGGGCCTCGATTTCTCGGGCGAAGTAGGACTTGCACTCGATGAGGTGGCCCAGCTCGATGGACTCGTACAGCAGCTCGCCCTGGCACATCAAGGACATGATGACCGCGCGACGCAGCAGGTCATCGCGCGAGAGAGCCAGGCCCCGCACGATGGGCAGGCGCCCCTGGTCAAGCATGTCGTAGTACTCGTCCAGCGTCTTGGCGTTCTGGCTGTAGGTGGCGCCAATGCGACCGATGGCGGACACGCCCAAAGCGATCAGGTCGCAATCGGGCTGGGTGCTGTAGCCCTGGAAGTTGCGGTGCAGGCGCCCCTGGCGCTTGGCCACGGCGAGGGAGTCGTTGGGCAGGGCAAAGTGGTCCATGCCCACATAGACATAGCCGGCCTCGCCCAGGGCGTCTAGCGACGCCGAGAGCATGGCCAGCTTGTCGCCAGGACTGGGCAGCTCGGCCGGCACGATGCGCCGCTGCGGCTTGAAGCGGCTGGGCAGGTGGGCATAGGCGTAGAGCGCCACCCGGTCTGGACGGAGTTGCTCCAACTGCGCCAATGTGCGTGCGAAAGACTCGGGTGTCTGCAGCGGCAGGCCGTAGATCAAGTCAACGTTGACCGACTCAAAGCCGATGCGACGCGCCGCGGCCACCAGGTCGAACACCTGCTCGGCCGGCTGGATGCGGTGCACGGCTTTTTGCACAGCGGGGTCGAAGTCTTGCACGCCAAAGCTCAGGCGGTTGAAACCCAGACGGTGCACCACCTGCAACCGCTCTTCGGTGACGGTGCGGGGATCGACCTCGATCGAGTATTCGCCGCCCGGCACCAACCTGAAGTGCCGGCGGATCATGGCCATCAGGTCTTCGAGCTCGGTGTCCGAGAGGAAGGTGGGCGTGCCGCCCCCCAGGTGCAGTTGCGAGACTTGGTGCCCCACGCCGAAATGGTTGACCTGCAGTTCCATCTCGCGAGAGAGATAGCGCAGGTACTCGGCCGCGCGCTCATGGTGCTTGGTGATCACCTTGTTGCACGCGCAGTAGTAACACACCGACTCGCAAAAAGGCACGTGCACGTAGAGCGACAAGGGCAAGGCCATCGAACCGGCGCGCCGTTGTTCCAAGGCCTGGATGTAGTCGGTCTCGCCAAAAGCCTCAACAAAGCGGTCGGCGGTGGGGTAAGAGGTGTAGCGCGGGCCGGGAATGTCGAACCGGCGCAACAGGTCATCGGGAATCGAGTGGCTCACGGGCTGCTCCAAGAATGGTGCGACTGTGCCGCAGTCTTGGCAGTTCGCCCTTGACCAGGATCAAGGGCGGCACGGTACCACCCAGAATGGCCAAGAGCCCCTGACCCTGCCATGCAGGGTATGCTTCAGGGTTAGGAAACATCACGATACGCTTATGGACGCTCAGAGCATCAAGGTCGCCTGTTCAAGCTGCAACTTGCGCGAGTTGTGCCTGCCGATGGGCCTGAACCCTGAAGAAATGACCAAGCTCGACCGGGTGGTGTCCACCCGCAAGCGCATCAAGCGCGGCACGTCTCTCTTCAATGTGGGCGACCCGTTTACCTCTCTTTACGCCGTGCGCTCAGGCTTCTTCAAGACCTGCGTGACCACGGCGGACGGGCGCGATCAGGTCACGGGCTTTCAGATGACGGGCGAGATCATTGGGCTTGATGGCATCGTGAGCGACCGGCACTCGTGTGACGCCATTGCACTGGAAGACGCCGAGGTGTGCGTGATGCCCTTTGACAAGGTGGAAGAACTGTCGCGCGAGTTCACCACCCTGCAGCACCACGTGCACAAGATCATGAGCCGCGAGATCGTGCGCGACCACAGCGTGATGCTGCTGCTGGGCAGCATGCGGGCCGAGGAGCGCCTGGCGGCTTTCCTGCTGAACCTGGTGCAGCGCCTGCATGCGCGCGGCTTCTCCAAGTCTGAGGTGATTCTTCGCATGACGCGCGAAGAAATCGGCAGCTACCTGGGCATGAAGCTGGAGACCGTGAGCCGCACTTTTTCCAAGTTCGTGGACGACGGCATCATCGATGTGAAGCAGCGCTACGTTCACATCAAGAACACCGACGGCCTGCGGGCGATCGTCAACCCCCAGAGCTGCAGCTAAGCCCGCACAGGCTCAGCAGTGGCGGGCGCAGTCGCCTGGGCGCTCGTCTGCCGGCACGGGGCATCGGTTCACCTCGAAGGGTGACAGCGCCAGCAAGGTGGTCAAGGCGCTTGAGGCCATGGTCACCCCCCAGAACACAAAGAAGGCCAATGTGTACACCGCTTGCCGGGACAGGTTGAGCGGCTGGCCAAACCAGTGCAGGTCGCTGGGATCAACCAAGGCGAACACAATCATTTCCAGCACGCCAGCCACCAGGAAGGCGGGCCAGGCGATCCACATCCAGCGCTGAGCGAGCATGGGTTGTCTCCGGTGTTTTTTTGTGAGAACTCAGGGCTTGGTCTGCGGCACCACAGGCGAAGCCG